>Ga0209692_10000161_pt1 | contig 216065 bp, 192 predicted proteins | sample tdDd472_FD_187129 | JGI IMG/M metagenome (GOLD analysis project Ga0209692, IMG submission 187129) | Marine sediment microbial communities from the Atlantic coast under amendment with organic carbon and nitrate - tdDd47.2 (SPAdes)... | ecosystem: Environmental > Aquatic > Marine > Coastal >... | reverse complement strand
CGAATTGAGCCAGACTCTCTTGACCAGCTTCTCCACCCGACCTTTGATCCCAATGTAGAAAAGAAAAGCATTGCAAAGGGCCTTCCCGCATCTCCCGGGGCGGCAACCGGTAAAGTTGTCTTTCACGCTGATGAGGCTGATGAATGGAACAACAGGGGCGAGAAGGTTATCCTTGTACGAATTGAAACATCTCCCGAAGACCTGAAAGGCATGAGCGCCGCCGAGGGTATTCTTACTCAGCGGGGCGGACAGACTTCCCACGCTGCTGTCGTTGCACGGGGCATGGGTAAATGCTGCGTTTCTGGCTGCGGCTCCCTTGAAATCGATTATTCCGCCAAAACCCTCAAGATCGGCAACAACCTGATCAAAGAAGGCGATTTTATCTCCCTTGACGGATCTACCGGTGATGTCATGCTCGGAAAAGTTGACACTATTGATGCTGAGCTGTCAGGAAATTTCGGAACCATCATGGAATGGGCTGACGAATTCAGACGCCTCGACATCAGAACAAATGCTGACTCACCTCATGATGCAGAAGTTGCCCGGGGCTTCGGTGCCCAGGGTATCGGCCTCTGCCGTACTGAGCATATGTTCTTTGAAGGTGACCGCATCAAGGCTGTTCGTGAAATGATCCTTGCAGAAGATGTTGAAGGAAGAAAAAAGGCCCTTACCAAGCTGCTTCCCATTCAGCGGGGAGACTTCTACGGAATACTGAAGGCAATGGAAGGATTTGGTGTTACTATCCGGCTCCTTGATCCTCCCCTTCATGAATTTGTTCCCCATGAAGATGCAGCTCAAGAAGATATGGCCAAAGAACTCGGCATCTCTGTTGAGGAAGTAAAAGCAAAGGTTGAATCGCTCCATGAATTCAATCCAATGCTTGGACACCGTGGATGCCGTCTCGGTGTTACCTATCCTGAAATTACCGAAATGCAGGCCCGTGCCATTTTTGAAGCGGCCTGTGACCTGAAAAAAGAAGGCGTTGACGCAAAGCCTGAAGTCATGGTACCCCTCGTTGGAACAGTCAATGAACTTGCCATGCAAAAAGGCATCATTGTTGAAACCGCTGAAAAGGTAATGGAAGAAAAGGGCATCAAGGTCGAATACCTGGTGGGTACCATGATCGAGATTCCCCGGGCTGCCCTTACTGCCGATGTTATTGCAACTGAAGCTGAATTCTTTTCCTTCGGGACCAATGACCTGACTCAGATGACCTTTGGCTACAGCCGTGACGATTCAGGATCCTTTCTTCCTGAATACGTTGACAAGAAAATTCTGGCAGCTGATCCATTTGCGGTTCTTGATCGTGAAGGAGTCGGCCAGCTTGTAAAAATGGGCGTAGAAAAAGGCCGGTCAACCAAAAAAGACCTGAAGGTTGGTATCTGCGGCGAGCATGGCGGAGAGCCAAGTTCAATCGAATTCTGCCATATGGTAGGACTCAATTATGTAAGCTGCTCACCCTTCAGGGTGCCGATAGCCCGTCTTGCGGCAGCACAGGCAGCACTCAACAACAAGTAACTGAAAGCATTAACAGACCGTGAAGGCGTGAAAGCACTTTGCGCCTTCACGGTTAATATAAAAAAGCAACAGGGACAGAACATGAAAAAACTTCCTGCACTTATCATTATTCTTTTTACTGCAACCATGCTCCATGCCAGTTACGATGAAGCGGTTAAACTATTCCAAAAAACCCAGTACCAGGCAGCACTGAAAATAGTTGCCGAAAAACTCGAAGTTGATAAGGATATGGAGCCGAATTCCCCCAATTACAAACTCCGTTACCTCGCCGCTCACCTTCACTGGAAACTGGGAAATGAAAAATCAGTAATCGCTCACTTTAAACGCTGCATGGAAATAAAAAAAGAAGCGGTCAATCCCTACATCGATCTCGCCCTCTATCTGGTAGAACAGAAACGTTACGGCGATGCGGAAATCTATATCAAGAACGGACTTAAAATTAGAAACGATGCCATGCTCTACTACCTCCTGGGACGCATTGCCCTTGAGCGGGGAAACCTGGGGCGGGCGAAGGCTCTCTTTGAAAAAACCAATACCATTGATCCGGAAATATATATCTCCTACAATGACCTGGGGATCACCCTGATGAAGCTTAAAAAATACGGTGATGCCAACACGGCATTTTCAGTTGCCCTGGCCATTATGCCACGATCTGCAGAGTTAGAAAACAACCTGGGGATGAGCCTTGAGAAAATGAAAAAATACAACCAGGCCTATGAGCACTACAGAAAAGCAAATGCCATCGACATGGAGAATAAAGACATCCTTGCCAACATGGTTCGGATGAAAAAGAAAATAAAGTAGTAACGTTATGAAGAGTCGCGCCACCCTCTGGCTCTTCCCGGTTTTTATTCTTTTTTTCTTTCTGCCCCCTACCGGGGGCAGCAGCCAGTCCACCGGCCATGAAATCTGCCTGCAGATACTTGCCCGTTACAATATAAAAAGCTTTACCCTCACCCTCAGGGAAGGCTCAATTTTTTCCCAGGGCAGATCCGTCATCACCGGTAAAATCCCCGTCACCCTGAGCCTTGAAAAAAAAAGAATTATGGTAAGGAAGAAAAAGGTATGCCTCCTCAGGGGCCGTGACCTGATAATATCTTCCCATAACCCCATGATGATAGAATTCATCCATAAACATAAAAAGTTCCGCCGCTTCTACCAGGGAAAACTTCAGGTCTATAGAAAAAAAAACTGTCTCCTCCTGGTTAACATCACACCCCTGGAGATCTATGTACAGGCAGCATCACAGGCTGAACTCGGACCGGTTCTCGCCATTAAAGACAGAGCCTGCAGCCAGGGATGGCGTCGTGAACTGACCCAAGCTATGGAAATTGTTATCCGTTCATATCTTCTTCACATGAAAAACCGCCACACTGATCCTCGGTACAATTTCTGCGATCTGACCCACTGCATTCACTTCCCCGGTGTCGGCGAGAGACTCTCCGGGAGTCAACCCTCTTCCGGGCGGGGAAGGGTTATCCTCGATGAAACCGGCCGCCCCCACGGAGCTTTTTTCCACGCCTCAAGCGGCGGCCTCCTGAGCGGACCCGAAATTTTCTGGCCCCGCCACCGCGGAGGCAAACATTACCGGCGGGGAACCGATTCACTTCCTGAACTGAAAAAATATCTCTCATGGCGGTCCCCTCATGAATCGTGGGAAACCCGTCTCAAGGTTCGGGATATTGAAAAAATCTTTCGCACCAGAAAGCTCGCATCGATAAAGGTCTGCTATCGGCAAAAACGGGCCGCCTCCCTTGAACTAAAGACCACCCAAAAGGTCCATACAGTGTCTGCCGCCCGTTTCATGTCCCTGGTGGGAAAACGCCTCGGCTGGAACAAGATTAAAAGTAACCTCTTTACGGTTACGCGAAAAGGAGCTTTTTTCGTTTTCAAGGGAAGAGGCCTCGGCCACGGCATTGGCCTTTCACAGTGGAGTGCCGGAGATCTGGCATGTCGTGGATGGACTTCAGAAGAAATTATCTCATATTTTTATAATAACCCGGAGCTTTCAGAATGGCCCAGGTGAAATTAAAAACTGCTGCAGTTATGACTGCTGTATTAAGCCTTTTTTTTACTTCCCCCCACAGCTATTCAGCCCCCTACCAGGAATTGTCCCTTGATAATACCCGATACCGAATTTTCAGTGACGGACATTACCGGGTTGTCCACAGAGATCTACTGGTTCTCCACCGAACAATTGGGCAGGCCCACATCTACATTTTCAACCGCTACCAGGTCCCCCTCCCCCCTTCAGCTGAAGTCGCGGTTACCACTTCGTCTGCCATTTTCAGAGATATCACAGGACAGAGTCACCTCATTGGGGGCCTCTATCTTCCAGCCAAAAGACGTTTCTGTTTCTATATTCCCGGCGCCATAGCAAACCTGCAAATTTTTCACAAAACCGTCTATCATGAAGTAATGCGGCGCTTCATCTACCGGGTCAGAAGAGGAGAGGAAATCTACGGAAGGGAGTGGATGGAAGAGGCGTTCTGTGAAGCCCGGTTCCCCCTCTACGCCAGAACTGAAGAATCGAAAAAGAAGATAAAAAGCCTGCAATCATGCAGAGAGTTCAGAAAAACCATCCGATACGCCCTGAAGTCCCCTGAATTCAAGACATACCGGGAAGGGGTCATATTAGCAGGACTCTGGGGCTCCTGGAATATTGATGCCTATGGAGAAAAATTTCTACTGGAACGAATTATCAGAGGGACCCTTACCCCATGGATGAGCCGTGCATGTGAAAATTTTTTAAAGACCGGTGGCCGCCGGGCATCAAAAAAGGCCAGTCTGGACAAAAACCGATAATTGCATTATTTATTTGACAAGTTTTTCTTCTTCTGCATTTCATTATAGTGTAATATTTTACCTACCCAGGCAGAATAGATAGAGAAAAGGAGCAACTGATGGCTATTGCAGAAAGTATCAAACAATCAATGGAAAAATCCTCTTGGATTCGAAAAATGTTCGAAGAAGGAACACGCCTCAAGAAAGAATTCGGTGCGGAGAATGTCTACGACTTCAGTCTCGGAAATCCCGACGCGGATCCCCCTGAGAAATTCTATGAAATTATTTCACAACTTGCTGTCGACCGGACAAAGGGTGTCCATGGTTATATGCCCAACGGGGGATATCCGCACGTATGCCAGGCTATTGCCGACAAGGTATCCCGGGACCATGGGGTGAGCCAGAAAGCCGACGGCATCATCATGACCTGCGGTGCTGCAGGAGCCATGAACACGGTGCTCAAAGCGATACTCAATCCCGGTGACGAAGTGGTTGTACCAAAACCTTACTTTGTTGAATATAATTTTTATGTATCCAACCAGGGGGGGTCTCTGGTACTTGCCGAGTCAAAGGAAGATTTTTCCCTCGACCTTGAGGCCATTGAAAAAGCAATAACCGATAAGACCAGGGCGGTTATCATCAACTCTCCCAATAACCCGACAGGCCGTATTTACCCTGAATCAGATCTAAAAGCCCTGGGAGAGCTTCTGAAGAAAAAACGAAACAACGGCCCCATCTACCTGATTTCAGATGAACCATATCGTGAAATTGTCTATGACAATGCCAAAGTCCCCAGCATCCTCACCTGCTACGATCAGGCACTCGTTCTTACTTCTTATTCAAAATCCCTTTCTCTTCCCGGTGAACGGATAGGCTACATTGCCGTATCAGACAACTGCCCCGGTCACAGTGAGCTGATGGCGGCCCTTATAATGTGCAACCGAATACTCGGCTTTGTCAACGCCCCGGCACTGATGCAGCGGGTCGTTGCCGAACTGACTGAGGTAACAGTAGATATTGATGTCTACCTGAAACGGAGAGACCTGCTCTGTGGCGGCCTGAAAGACGCGGGGTATGATTTCCCCCTGCCAGAGGGAGCCTTTTATGTATTCTGCCAGGCCCCCGGCGGAGATGATGTTGCCTATGTAAAGCATCTTCAGAAGTACAACATTCTGGCGGTTCCAGGTGTCGGATTCGGAGGGCCCGGTTACTTCCGTCTCGCCTATTGTGTCTCTGAAGATACCATTAAAAATTCAATCCCCGCTTTCAAAAAGGCATTTGAAGAATTCAAATAAAAGAAGGCTTTACGAAAGGAAGTTCAAAGGCTATACTGATGCAGCTAAAATGAGGCAACTGGAAACCATGAAAAAACTGAAGGACACATGGCAGATTCCGGAAGGAAGTATACTAAGGGTGTACCGCCCCGGTTTCGGGTACGCCCGCCTTCAACTTATTGACTCCACAGATCAGTTTCTCGGAGCCCTGGCCCCTGAGGATTTTTTTGAAGCCGTTACCGATGGAGACGCAATAGAATGCTATCTCTGGATTGAACATGACGCAAGCTATGAATGTACCCTGAATGTAATCGGCCGTATCAGTCGAGGCAAACATATACTCTTCCTTGAACACAGTAAAAGTATTCGACGCAGCAAAGAACGACACTGTCTTACGGCAAAGGTGTCACTTCCCTTTCGTTACTTTTCCTTTTCTTCCGGCTACTCGGGGAAAAACTTCAAATCTGAAGAACCGGTATTTCATGACGGTACCATCACCTCACTGAACGACTGTGAGATGACCTTCCAGGGGAATGAAAAAACAGCAGAAGGCGCCTTTCTCTTTGGACACCTCATCATCCCCGGCGGGCACCGCCTTGACCTGGCGGGGAAAATAACCGCTGCTTCAACCAACGGCACGACACAGGTTGCTCTTACGGGCCTTCAGGAGCGGGACCGTACCCGGCTTCTCGACTATATTTTTACTATTTATCGGGACTGACTTTTTTCAGCAGGTCCTTTTTCCGTCTATCCGCATCAATCCCGCCTCTGCTGCCCACACCAGGGCCCGATCATATTCATCCAGGGTTATCCGGCGCCGAAGGTCAAAAATCTTTCGCGCGTTATACTCAGGATGATACTGGTCCATAATATTGACATAGGTATTCGGTGACAGGGAAGCGAGAAAGTGAAGCACCCGGTCTGTGGCTGCCCTGTTCTCCGGCAGTACCAGGTGACGAACCAGAAGCCCGTGGAGAGCATGTCCTGAGGTGTCACAGAGCAAGTCACCAACCTGACGGTGCATCTCCCTGAGAGCATTCATTGCCACCAAGGGATAATCTTCCACCCCGGAAAATTCAGCTGCTGTTTTACCATCCATATACTTAAAATCGGGCATGTAAATATCAACGATACTATCGAGAAGCTGAAGGGTTTCGAGAGATTCATAGCCCCCACAGTTATAGACCAGGGGCAGATGAAGACCTTTTGGAACCGCATACTCAAGGGCCCCCGGGACCGCTGCGGAAAGATGCGTGGGGGTCACCAGGTTAATATTGTGACATCCCTGAAGCTGCAGCGTCAGCATCGCCTCCCCCAACTGGCGGTATGATACTTCATCACCATATCCATACTGGGAGATGTCATAATTCTGGCAAAAAATACATGAGAGGTTGCAGTTGGCAAAAAAAACAGTCCCTGAACCCCTGGTCCCGGAAAGACAACGCTCTTCTCCATGATGAGCATGGAACGAAGCAACCAGAGGCAGGGCCCCGGTCCGACACTTCCCCCTTTCACCATTGAAGCGGTCAACACCGCATGCGTGAGGGCAGAGTCTGCAGGGCTTCATTAATGCTTCAAGTTTTTCTCTCCGCGTCTTCAGCTCCCCACTTTCATAAAGAACCAGATAACCGGGGTTTTGGACTTTCATCTTTTCTTCCCTTTCCCGTTTTGTTCTTGCAGAACCATTAAATTCCAATATATTTAAACAGTACTAATTACATGAAGAGGGGGAGCAGGCCTCCACCAGGGCCCCACTCCAGCTCTTCATATAATAACGGGCAAAAATATATACTGATATTAAAAATCATAAAAATACTTCTTGCAAGTTAATAACCTGCTGAGCACAATTTGAACTGTATGAATATTAAAAAATTAATAAATATCGATGATCTGGTTGCCCGTTACGGAATCGGTGACGCGGCCAAAAAATGCTACGTTTCTGTCCATGCCCTCCGTCTCTATGAAGCTGAAGGGCTCATCTTAACCGAACGGACCCCTTCAGGACGGCGCCTTTACGGTGAACTTGAAATCAAAAAAATTACCGCCATCCGCCAGATGGTTCAGGAAGGCCTCAACTTTGAAGGGATCCGAAGACTGATCGCCCTGGTCCCCTGTTGGAAGATAAAATCATGCGACTCAGAAGAAGGAAAAAACTGTTTTGCCAACAGGATTATGAACAGACCCTGCTGGGCGACACAGACAAAATGCAAACATCCCCTTCCTTCATGCCGGGAGTGCCCCGTATACCAGGAGCTCATTGAATATACTGATATTTTGCATCATATAAAAGAGGGATATAAATAACATCTTCTTTCTAAGGCATTCCTGTTCGCCTGTGCCCCTTCCGCCGCCTCATCCGAAGCAGTACAGCCTGATGATTGTGCTGCCGGGTTTACATATTAAAATTGACCTTGACTTATATCCGGTGTATATCAGGATTTGTGACCATTCAGGAAAAAAATGAGGTAGTGATGAGAATTATTCTGACAGGTCCCAAGGGATCTGGAAAATCAACCCTGGGAGAAAAAACAGCACGGCTCCTTGGTATTCCCTTTGTTGAAACAGATCACGAGATTGAACATCTCTTTGAAAAGGAAGAAACAGAAAAACTTTCCTGCCGGGAAATATACCGCAGTCGTGGTGAAGAATTTTTCCGCGCTCTTGAGCAAAGGGCTATTTCATCCCTCAAGAACCGGCACTGGTGTCTCATCAGTACCGGAGGAACCACTCTCCTCAATCCTGATTCACGGAGAGACCTCTGCAGCAACTCAATCACGGTACTCCTGAAGGCCCCCGATGACATACTTTGGGGACGGATCAAACAGGGCGGCCTGCCGCCTTTCCTTGAAGGCCCCGATGGTTTTTCAATTATGAAAGAACGAAACAGCAGGCTCAATGAAGCTGTTGAACACATCAGCGACCTCGTGTTTCACATCACTGAAAAATCTGAAAAAACCATTCACCAGAGCCTTGCCGATGAAATTGCTGACTTTATTTCCCTCGGTTCATCATCACCCAATACCTTCGGCGATATCATCCGGGTAACCACCTTTGGCGAAAGCCATGGTGTCGCCCTCGGCGCTGTCCTCGACGGCCTGCAGCCGGGTCTACCGATAAGCAAAGAAGATATTCAAGCCGAACTCAACCGAAGGAGACCGGGCCAAAGCAGCGTTACCACACCTCGGGACGAAAAAGACCGGGTACAAATACTTTCTGGCGTATTCGAAGGGAAGACAACGGGAACTCCGGTCTGCATGGTCGTCTACAATGAAGATCAGGACTCAAGCAAATACGATGCCCTTCGTGACATCTTCAGACCTGGTCATGCCGATTTTACCTTCTGGAAAAAATATGGTACCCGGGACCACCGGGGTGGAGGGCGCTCTTCGGGAAGAGAAACCATCGGCCGCGTCGCTGCCGGTGCTGTGGCCAAAAAAATACTGAAAGAAGAGAATATAAAAATTTATGCCTACTCTGAAGAAATTGCAGGAATCCGCGGTATAACAGAAGACTTTTCCATTATAGAGAACAACCCGGTTCGGGCCGCCGATGAGACCGCGGCTGTCAAAATGGAAGAAGCTATTCTCAAGGCCCGCAATGAAAAAGATTCTGTCGGCGGCATTGCAAAACTGGTAATTAAAAATATTCCCGCCGGTCTTGGTGATCCTGTTTTTGGAAAACTTGACGCAAAGCTTTCATCGGCACTTTTCAGCCTCGGAGCCGTGAAGGGCGTCGAATTCGGAAGCGGCTTCTCAGCCCCATCAATGAAAGGAAGTGAGCACAATGACACCATGGAAAACGGGACCTTCACATCAAATCATGCAGGGGGCATCCTGGGGGGCATTAGTACCGGCCAGGACCTGGTAGCCCGCATTGCAGTAAAACCGACTCCTTCCATCTTTCAAGACCAGCAGACAATCGATACATCAGGAAAGAACCAGACCATTGCCATCAAGGGACGCCATGACCCCTGTATTGTCCCCCGAATAATACCGGTGATCGAATCCATGGCCGCCCTGGTAATTCTTGATCTTATGCGTATGCAGGATGCCGCTCTTTCTGAAAAGAAAGAAGGACTCTCTGGCATCCCTGGAGAAAACTAAATCTATGACCCTTTTCAGCAATATACCGGCAAAGGGTACTATTACCCGCCCCGTGGTGACTATCGGTAATTTTGACGGCATACACATCGGACACCGGAAAATCCTCCAGACCCTCCGGGAGAAGGCTTCGGCAGTTCATGGAGAACCAGTAGTAGTAACCTTTGCCCAGCATCCCCGAAAAGTTCTTAATCCTGACAACCCGCCTCTGATTGTTACCACTGCCGATGAAAAACTGAAAATTCTTGCTGCTATGGGCTTCACAACGGTTATCCTGTTAAACTTCTCACGGGATATGGCGAACATGAATGCCCTGGATTTTTACAACCGCCTCCTCATTGAACAGCTCGGGGCAGAAGGCATTGTTATCGGCTATGACCATGCCTTTGGTAAAAACAGAGAGGGCAACCTGAAATTTCTCCAAAGCATCTCTGATCAATCAGGTATTACGGTTTCCCATGTTACTGAGGAGCTGATCGGTACCCGGCCTGTATCAAGCACATGGCTGAGAGAAGAAATAACTTCGGGAAACATGGAGATGACATCGCACCTCCTGGGAAGACGCTACAGTATCAGCGGCAATGTATCTCGGGGCCACGGCAGGGGACGAAATATCGGTTTTCCAACCGCTAATATCCTCATTGATGATACTGACAAACTACTTCCGCCTGATGGAGTCTATGCGGTTACTGTATACCTCGACCGGGGAAAGCAGTTTGGCGGCATGCTCAATATCGGCTCGAATCCGACCTTTGGGAACCTTGAACGGTCTATTGAAGTAAATATTTTTGAATTCGACGAAGATATCTACAATTCTGAAATAACTGTAGAATTTTACAGCCGTATCAGAAATGAAGTACGCTTTAAAAATGCTGAAGAGTTAAAAAAACAACTTCAGAGTGACCGAGAAACCTCCCTGAGGATATTGCAGGAATTTCACACCGGATAATATTAAAAGTACGGTTTCTTCCTTTTCACTATTCAGAGAAGCTGGAGACATACAGGTTGATACAAAAATTTTCTTGTATTCTGAATTAACTGTATTACAGTGATAAAAACAGGAAAATGAAACTACTTATGAAACGCATTTTAATCATTGATGACGATACGAATATCAGAACTATCATTGGCGATATTCTCTCCATAGCCGGATATGAACCGCTTATTGCTGTAGATGGAGATGAGGGATTAAAACTCCTTACAGAAAATCCCTGTACCCTCATTATTACTGACCTTATTATGCCTGAAAAGGAAGGAATAGAAACAATCATTGAGGCAAAAAAAAGCAGTCCGGGAATCAAAATCATCGCCATATCCGGGGGTGGCCGCATAGGCGCAACCGATTATCTCTCTGTCGCCTCAAAAATCGGCGCCGACGCAACCCTGGCAAAACCATTCAGAAACCAGGAGCTCGTAGACCTGGTGGAAAACATGATTGGGGCTCCCTAAACCTGTCCCGCCACCGATGCCAGCAAACGGCACTCTTCTTCTGACAATAGGATATCTAAAGCTGAACAGTTTTCAATAACCTGCGTCTCTGACCGGGCTCCCGCTATAACTGATGTGACACCTTTACACTGCAGGGCCCAGGCAATAGCAACTGCCCCCGGGGTACTCTGATGCTTTTCCGCCAGTTCCCTTAGTCTGGCAACAGTCCTCTCTACCCGGGGCCATGATTCTTCTGTGTAAAATTTATAAAAGCCCCGGCGCACATCTTTACGGCCAAAAACCGGCAATGAGGCATATTTCCCCGTCAGAAGCCCACCTTCAAGGGTACCGTAGGCCAATACCCGTATGTCTTTTTCAACAGCCCGCGGAAGTAGATTTTTTATTTTTTCTTCTTCAAGAAGGGAAAGATGTTCCTGAACTCCATATATCTCTCCCCACTGCAAAGCCTCAAAAAGAAGATCGGGGGGGAAGTTACAGAGGCCGATATGCCTGATTTTTCCTTCTTTCTGAAAAGTCAAAAGGGTCTCCATGGTCTCCTCAAGGGGTGTCTTCCTGTCAGGCCAGTGGCACTGGTAAAGATCAATATAGTCGGTTCTCAGACGCTTTAAAGAACCATGAAGCTCTTCGAGAAGAAAAGCCCTGGAAAGATTCTTTTCAAAATGATTTTTACTGTCGAGCCCTACCTTTGTGGCCAGGAAAAGTCCGCTTCTTCTTCCCCCCATAACCTTTCCAATCAGCTCTTCAGCATGACCATATCCATAAACCGGTGATGTATCGATACCCGTAATGCCCTGATCGATGGAACTCTCAAGCGCTTGAAGGGATTCTTTTTCATTGTAACTGCCCCAGTTGCGCCCCCCAATAGCCCATGTGCCCAGCATGAGAGAACCAATTTCACCACGACCGTTTATAATTTTCTTCGCTTCCATACTTTTTTTAATATATGTTTCTGTCCTATTTAAGATTCCATCCCTGAATGTGTTGACGGATTAATGAAAAATATAACATACTGACAATAATACAGGAGACGGGCTGCAGTTCAATGAATATTCTTTTAACCAACGATGACGGCTTCGGGGCACCGGGCCTTGCAATTCTCGATGAAGTTCTATCCCGGGACCATAAGGTCTATGTTATTGCCCCTGCTGAAGAAATGAGCGGCATATCCAATGCCTTTACGATTCATCGCGACATGATTCTTCAAAAGCATGATTCCCGTCATTTTTCCCTTGCGGGATATCCGGCAGACTGTGTAAATGTCGGCATTCACGGAGAAATCATTCCTGACTTCGATCTGGTTATTTCAGGTATAAACCATGGCCCCAATATGGGAGATGACACCTTTTTTTCAGGGACTGTAGCGGGAGCACGGACAGCTCGAATTTTTAATAAAAGCGGCATTGCGGTTTCTGTCGACACCCCGTCTCCCTCTGAAGAGCTTCTCAAAGATACTGCATGCTTTATTAATGATACCCTTTCAGAATTCACAGCCGCCTTTTCTTCTCCCCTTCTATTGAACCTGAATTACCCCGATCTTCCCCCTACTGACATCCAGGGCCTCAGGGCGGCACCCCTTTCAAAACGAATATATAAAGACCATTACGAAAAATTCGATGAAGCCCGGGGCCTGACCAGAATACGTCTTCACGGTGAAATTTCAGCCCAATACCGGGAGGGTTCAGACCATGACGTTGTCAGCAGGGGATACATTGCAGTAACTCCCCTTACTATTGATAATTCTGATTACCAGACCCTGGAACTACTGGATAATAAATTATGGCAAAAGAAGATATCAATGCACGAATAAAAGAATTTCTTGATGTCGCTCTTCGTCGCTTTCTCGTTCAGGACTACAATGAGGCGATACGGGAACTGAAAGCTGCAGAAGTTCTCGATAAGAATAATCCGGAAATTATATACAATCTTGGTATAAACTACACCCGTCTTGGACTCTATAAAACTGCTATTCCCTACTTTGAAAGACTCCTCAATCTTTCTGCCGCCTTCATAAATAACCAGGAAATAAGAAAAATTACCGCCTATATCTATATTAAGCAGGATAATTTCGACAGAGCCGAATCCCTGGTAAACCAGGTGATACGCCTCGACCCATCCGATGCTTCGGCCCATAACATGAAAGGGTACTGCCTTGAAAAAAAAGGAAACATTGATGAAGCGATTCTCGCATACCAGGCAATTCTTGACCTTGAAGAGGAAAACATTAATGCTTGTAATTCCCTGGCCTATATTCTCGCCTATACAGAAAAAGACCTGAATCGGGCTCTCCAGCTTGCCCGAAGGGCATGTAAAGCATCTCCCGATAATCCAGCTTACTGCGATACCCTCGGTTTTATCCTTATAAAGAAAAAAGATTTTAAAAATGCTGAGAAATTTTTAAAAAAAGCGGCTAAACTCGCACCTTTTTCTCAAGAGATCAGAGAACACTTGGATATTGTCGGAAAATCATAAAAAAGCCGATATTATCCAAAGAAAAAGATTTTTATTTTACATATCTGCGAATATCTGGTAAGTTGTTAGCTAACAGAGAGCACTGTTGAATTAATATTTCAAATTAATTTCTTGACATATGTATAGATTTCGAAATAGTAAACGACAGTGGCATTTACTTTTATCTGTCAGGGAAGATACATGAAATACACACATAAAATATCCTCTGATGATATTGACAACATACCGGCAATTATCATCGAAGGCGATATGACTTCCGATGCTGACGCGGATGTTAAGCGTATCTATTCAGAATTAATGGATAAATTCGAAATGGATAAAATTATTATCAATTTTGATAAAACCAAATACATAAACTCATCAGGTATTGCTACGCTTATTAACATCATTCAAAATGTTAATGAAAAAAATGGTAAAATTGCCTTTGTAGGCATGTCTGAACACTTTCAGAAAGTTATGGACATTGTCGGTATAACCGATTTCGTTCAAATTTTCGATACAAACAGCGAAGCAATTCAGGCAATTACCGACTAAACACTCTCCATTTTCTCCAATTTCTCCCTATTTTAGAGAGTATCAGATAAGGATACTTCTGAAAAAACACGGCCATTTGCATAATAAATTGCAGGTGTAGTGAAAGAATTTTCATTGCATGAGCAGACTGAGAAGGTATAATAACTTCTAGAGGTATTTGAACCCTGTTTCCTTCTCATAGATTATATTTCAAATAGAATTCCGGAGGAGTACATGACTGCAAAATCAGCCAGAAAAAAGAAACCAGAAGAATGCATTCTGACAATTGACGCGGGAACCCAGTCAATCAGGGCAGCTCTTATAGATCTCAGGGGAGAAATTCATGAAATAGTAAAAACTCCTATTGAACCATATTTTTCACTTAAACCGGGCTGGGCAGAGCAGGACCCTGAATATTACTGGAAAACACTCTGTAAAACCTGTAAAAAACTGCTGAAGGAAACATCCTTCAGCAAGGATGCTATCAAGGGTGTAACACTCACTACCCAGCGGGCGACCTTTATCAATGTCGACCGGGACGGTAACCCCCTTCGCCCCGCGATTGTATGGCTTGACCAGAGAAAAGCAGAGCTGGAAAGCTGGCCTTCACTTCCCATGAAGGGAATACTCAAAACTATCGGCATGTACGATTCGGCAGTTGGCGCGGTACGTGAAGCCGAGATAAACTGGATCCGTCAGAATCAACCGGAAATCTGGGACAAGACTCACAAGTTCCTTATTATATCAGGTTTCTTTACGCACCGTCTTACTGGTGAATTTAACGATTCTATCGGTAATACCATCGGTTATCTTCCTTTCGACTATAAAAATCATACCTGGCTGAAAAAATCAGATATGAAATGGAAGATGTTCCCAATCGAAGAAGAAAAACTCCATGGCCTGGTGAAACCTTCCGATATTCTCGGCTATATTACTCCCCAGGCGGCAAAAGCAACGGGAATACCAAAGGGCCTTCCCCTGATCGCTGCGGCTGCAGATAAGGCCTGTGAAGTTCTCGGGTCTGGCTGCCTCACTCCCGAAACAGGATGCCTCAGCTACGGAACAACAGCCACTATTGAAACTACCAATAAAGACTATGTCGAGATTGTTCCAATGTTTCCTCCTTATCCGAGTGCTGTTCCCGGTTCATATAACACTGAAGTTATGATTTATCGGGGATACTGGATGGTTAGCTGGTTTAAAGAGCAGTTCGGCCTGAGGGAAGAGCAGCTGGCAAAGAAAAAAAATATTCCAGCCGAAGCCCTCTTCGATGAAATGATCAAGTCAATTCCTCCCGGTTCAATGGGACTCACCCTCCAGCCATTCTGGTCACCGGGAGCAAAAATTCCCGGTCCTGAAGCTAAAGGATCAATCATTGGCTTTGGTGATGTCCACACAAAGGCTCATATCTACCGGGCAATTCTCGAAGGCCTTGCCTACGCTCTCAAGGAAGGCGCAACACGTACGGAGAAAAAAAATAAAGTCAAAATAGAAAAACTAAAAGTTTCAGGGGGAGGCTCACAGAGTGATGTTGCCATGCAGCTTACAGCAGATATTTTTGATCTTCCCGCAGAACGGCCCCATACCTATGAGACTTCCGCCCTCGGGGCGTCTATCGATGCAGCTGTCGGCCTTGGTCTGCACAGCAACTTTGAAACTGCCATAAAGGATATGACCAGAGTGCGGGACTGCTTTGAGCCGGTAAAAGAAAACAGGGATATTTACAAAGATCTCTATGAAAATGTTTACCTGAAGATGTATGACCGGTTAAAACCCCTTTACGAGGATATCAGAGACATTACCGGATATCCGGAAAAAATTGACTAAGAATAAATAAGTGCTGCAGCGGCGCACTCCTGCTGCTGCAGCACCTCATTTCAATGTAAAAGAATGACAGGCGGCAATAGCCAGGGCATCGGCAGCATCGTCGGGTTTCGGGATATCCTTCAGGCTGAAGAGTGTTTTTACCATCGACTGCATTTGACCCTTATCCGCCTTGCCATAACCCGTCATGGCCTGTTTTACCTGGCCTGGAGAATATTCATGGTAGGTCAATCCTGCAAGCCTGAGGGTTAAAATAACCACACCAATAGCTCGTGAAACATCCATGGCAGTTGTAGTATTTTTAGAGAAAAAAAGTTTTTCAAGAGCTGCGGTCTCGGGTTGGAAATTTTGAATAATATATTCAACACCCCGATGAATATCAAGAAGACGATCACCGATTGGCTTATCCTTTTCTGTTTCAATGGTACCATACTGAAGAATGGACAGATCACTCTCAATCACTGCCCATCCTAGAATACCATACCCCGGGTCTATTCCGAGAATCCTCACTATTCCTCGCTGAGTTTCTCCATGATTTCATCAGAAATATCATAATTTGAATATACACTCTGTGAGTCATCATGATCTTCAAGTAATTCAATGAGCTTAAGGCATTGTGATGCTTTTTTCTCATCGAGGGCAGTTGTTGTCTGGGGGATATATGATATTTCATTCATGGAAAGTTTCAGATTCTTTTCCATAAGCAATTCAGATGCATCATTAAAGCCATCAGGACTGGTCGTTACTTCAACATTATCATCTTCAGTTTTAATATCTTCAATATCAAATTCAAGAAGCATTTCCATGACATCATCTTCATTTGTCTGTCCCGCTTCTATTACGATTACTCCCTTTCGGTCAAAAAGATAATTCACAGAACCGGTATCTCCGAGGTTCCCGTTGTTTTTATTAAAAATGGTACGAATTTCAGGAGTGGTTCTGTTTTTATTGTCAGTGAGACAGTCAACCATTATGGCAACGCCTCCGGGGCCATACCCTTCGTAGCGGACTTCTTCATAGGTGACTCCCTCAAGGGTTCCCGCACCTTTTTTAATAGCTCTCTCTATATTATCATTGGGCATGTTAGCGCCCTTCGCCTTGTTGATTGCAGTTCTGAGACGAGGGTTCGACTCAAGGTCTTCTCCTCCCATTTTTGCGGCAACTGTAATCTCTTTGATAATTTTGGTGAAAACAGCTCCACGCTTTGCATCAAGTGCACCTTTCTTGCGTTTTATCGTAGCCCATTTGGAATGACCTGACATTGTATTTCCCTCCCTCGTGTGGTAGAATGTTCATTGTATAAGACAAAATCTACCTGTAGAATATTCAAAACCGCAGGAATGACTCCCGGGGCTGCCTCACCGGCTGGTTGTAAGATATAAATTATTATGCTGTATGTATAATAATTTATGCAACAATTTAATAACCCCGCTTAATTTTCAACTTTAATTTTATTATCTTTTCACGAGCATCATTGGTTCGGTAATTAAATGTGATTGCAGCCCGGTAGTATCCTATGGCTTTTGCGAGGTTTTCAAGACGCTCATAAGCGTATGCGGTATTCCACCGAACCCGGCCGTTGTTTAGCTTTTCATACTTCAGGCGTTGCACCCGGAGATCTACTTCTAGTTTTCCCTTTTCTCCCCGGTATAATTCATATTCCTCGAACTTGTCATAATTCTGTGTCCTCAGGAGATCACCCTTTATTTTATTTATTTTTTCAGACAGGGCCTTTACTTCCTTTTCCATTTCTTCTAATTTCTTTTTTACCTTATCCTGGTAACTGATTGTTGCAAGATACTGTTTCACCGCTTCCTTAAATTTTCTATTATGAAGGGCCATATCACCGAGATATTCATGGGAACGGGAACGGCTCACAATATCTTTTTCAGAGAGAAACCTGAGAGCCTTCAGGAGAGATTCCCGGGCCAGGGTAAAATTACCGGTTCTCTTCATGGAAAGAACCCCCAGGGCAAAATGAATTGCTCCGTTTTCTGGTTTTTTTTCGAGATACCCCCGGTAGTAATCGATACTCTGAAGAAATCTTCCGGTATCTTCATAGAGACCCGCCAGGAGAAGCAGCATCTTCGGCTCAACAGACGATCCCTTCGAGACTATATAACGGGAAAGGTGAAAAATTGCCTTTCGTTTTTTTACTGTCCGTGAAAGGGCAGTACCGAGTTCCCGGGAATAGTTGTAATTTTCCTGATTCAGGGCCCAGGCTGTTTCAAGATAATGATGATATGCGGTAATTTTTGATTCTTTCAAAAAGGCCTGCGACATGAAATAATATATTTCATCATCTTTAAAGGGCTCGATCTTTTTAAAACGAAGCGACTGAACCAGATGCTGTACTGCCCGGGTATTGTCCTTCAGGTTAAGGTAACACTCCCCCGCCTGTTTATGCAGCAGAGAAATTTCACGGTTCTCTTCGATGAAAAAGCCCTTTGCCATCCGCTCCCTGAAAAGCTTCTTCAAATCAACATCTTCAGTTGTATTTTTCAACGAAATAAATTCCGTGGGAATCCTCTTGTCTTCGACTCGCTGGCTGTAGATTTCCGCAAGCTTTCTGGTAACAATCGTCAGGGCATCACGATACTTCTTCTCGCCCATGAGTGCTGAAACAGTGGAACTCTCCGTCTTCACCTCTCCGGCCAGGGGAACCACAGCCAGGAGAAGAGACAGGAAGATCATGGAAAATCGGATATGTTTTCTGGACAATAATTCCATATTTAATATATCGGACAAAAACTGAAACTGCCTCAACAAAGTAGTGGTTTTCTCCATCAAAGAGGCACCTGTTTAAAAAAAAATACAATTTTTACAAAATAAAAAATAGTTGTAATTTTTTATTCAATTACGACAATAATGTATATATACAGGTCTTTTTCATAAAAAAAGGGAGATTTTCTGAATGAGCACGATCCAGGAATTTAGTTATTCCAACACATCACAACGCAAAATTATTTACCTGAATTCATTTTTTTCCGCAGCCATAATCGCGGTAATTGCCGTCGAAATAATCATGGGGGCATCTCTCTATCTCCCCTACTTCCCGGCAGGCAGCTATGTTTTTCTGTCTATTCTGACAGGGCTTTTTCTTGGCAACCTGACAGGAAGGCTCATCTTCTCACTTGTATCCTTCTGGCGCATTATTTTATTAGTGAGTGAATCCCTCTTTTTTCTTTTAACCTGCGGTTTTTTTCTGAAAGGATTTATTCCTTTTGAAGGAAGTGACCCTTTATTAGCAATTTTCCGCCAGTGGCCCGGATTTATTTTAATTTTTCTTATTATCACTGCTTTTCTAACGGGAATAAAAACAAATTACCTGATAAAAATCGCCTGCGGATCATTTATTGATGAAAAGGAAGGCATCAGCGGTTATCTGCTTTCTGCCCTGGGGGGAAGTTTACTCGGTGCGGCCCTCTCATTTTCTGTTGTTTTCCCAATAATCGAAGCCTACGAAAAGATTCTGCAGGGCGCCCTGGTCCTGCTGCCTTTGATTCTCATTGTAATTTCTATATTGACCCGCCTTGAGTACAGCCCTCAGACCATGTACGCCCGGCACTTTGAACCTGAACAGCCCCCCCAAGAACCGGAAGCTGAACACAGGGATGACCTGTTTTTTACTTATTTGAATTTTTCATATGTAATTATTTATTTTTTCCTCGGCTACACAACCGCAATTAAATTTTACGGCGAAACATTTCACATTATCCTCTATTTTATGGTTGTCACGCTTATCACTGTATCAGCCGGATATATTGCCGGAAGATTTTTAAAAAATGCCTTCTGGTACATTTTTTCCGAGATGCTTTTCCCTCTCTTTTTTCTATCTTTTATATTTTTAATTACGGCACACCATGCCTCACTCCCCTTCTACCTGGGAATTCCTCTTTTTGCAATCCCTTCACTATCCTTTGGTTTCACCCTGTACCAGACTATCAAAAATATTAATAAAAAATTCGACCATGCCAAAAGGTTTAAAATTCTTGATTTCTCATTTATAATTCTTCCCTTTCCGATTCTTATTGCCCTGGGCCTGGCAACCTTCACCTACAGGTGGTATTTTGTACTCATCTATATCATTACACTGATGAATATCATTATCCCCGGCATCTATCTGATTAATCGAAAAATGGAGGGGTATAAAAAAATACTTTATTTTATATTTTCACTGGTATTTCTTCCTCTTCTGATAATTACTCATGTATATTTTGAAATTCCACTAAACAATGATCTCTATCTGAAAAAGATACAAAATTTTCGGGAGCTGAAAAGTACGAATTATAATGCTTTTTTTATAAAAAACAGGGCAACGGTATTACTTAACCAGGAGCCGATCTTCGAATTAAAAGACAGCACTATCCGCAACATGAAGCGGGCCCTTTCTGCTGTATACCTTCACCATGCGCTGGAAAAACCTGTTATCTTTATTGACAGCAACCAAAAATTCTTTCGTAACCCTATAATCGGATATTTCCCCCATGCCCTCTGTATCGATACCCTGAAACCTGAAAATATTGATTCTGAAGAACTGCCTATTTCAGGCAAGCGGCTCTACATTCCCGACGAAGAATATCTTCTCAACTTTCTCAGATTAAACAAAAAGGAATTCTACTCCATTGTTGATATCCCCAATATTTATGACCAGAAATACTTCAACTACCGTTTTTCAGAAGACTACTATGCAACAGTAAAAAAAATGCACCACCCCCGGGGAATGTATGTTCACATGTATCAGCTTGATGCCATTGACAAGACCCTCTTCAAACAATCCCTCTCCGCGCTGGATAAGCTCTACAGGTATCACTCTGTGTACCTTTTTGCCAATATAATGATTGTTTTAAATTCTGATAATCAAAGCTCTCTTTCCATTTCTTCAGTACAGCTTGAACGGCTGAAAACACAGCTTCTCCAGAAAAAATCCCTGAAATATCTTTTTCTCAGTGAAACGCATCTCCTTTCCCATTTCCTTACTTCAAGCCTGTCTGATATTGCCGGCAGAATTCCTGAAACATCAAAACATACCTACAGCCTTCTTTTTAAGGACTATTTAAAAGGGACACTTCCAAAAAAATTCTATACAGATGTAACGTCTGAAAAAACACCAATAGATGAAAGGATTTCAACAAACAAAAAAGACTTTTACTTCAGGCAGGGCCTTATCAGACAAATGGGAAGGGAAACTGTCATCCTCTCACTGATAAAAAAAACTGAACTGGCTGAAACAGAAGAACGCTATGAGGATGAAACACGGCATCTTTTTGAGTTGAAACGATATACTGAATATAACCATGACCTGAGGGCCTACCTGAAACAGATTTTAACGTACAAGGAAGATTATTATTTTAATGCCGCAGTGCGCCTCGAACAGGAAAAAAACTGGACCAGTGCAATTACCCTCTACCGGGCCATTTTGACAATAAACGCAAACAATTTTGATGCAAATTACCGCCTGGGACTTCTCAGCCTGACGCTCCAGGATCTCGATGAATCATTTAAATTTCTTAAAAAAGCCCTGAAACTCAACAGTAAACACCCGAAGACCCTTTACCAGATGGGTGTCCTTATGTTTTCAAGCGGCCGAACAGCAGAAGCGATTGATTACCTGAACCAGGCCCTAAGAGAACGGGAGCGGAGTCCTGAGGTATTCCTCTATCTGGGACTGGCAAATGAAAAGCTTGGTAAACTCCCCGACGCCCTCTCATACTACGGAAAGGCACTTTTAGAAGATCCCAATGACCTGACTATTGTCTCCCGAATTGACACGGTAAAAAAGAAAATGGAAGGGGCAAAAAATAAATGGAAAATAAAATCGCCGAAAAACCAGCTTGAAGAAGAGCAGGATGAGGAAATTCCCCTTCCCATCAATAAATCTGCCTATGATATACGATTGGGGGACACTCCTGATAAAAAGAAGCAGAAAAAACAATGACAGAATCAAAACCCCATCTTCTCAATCGATTGTATCTCTTTTTGGCAGACCGTCCTATTGTCGTCGTTACCCTTGCGGCAACAGCTCTTCTCCTGGTCCTTCATTTAAGAATAGAGCAGCAAATAACCGGGGAAAGTCTCGGAACCATCTATCTTCAACTTTCCTTTACGAAAAGCAACTTCGAGGCCGTTCTTGCCTCCTGGAAAAGTGCCGGTATTGCCAGATACCTGGAAACCCTCTGGATAGACTATTTTCTTGCCCTCTGTACCGCCCTTCTGCTCTCCTCTTCTGCAGCACACTTTCAGGAACGGCATGCATCGGCCTCTCCCGATAGGTCACAGTTCATTTTTATGCTTGTTCCCTTTGCCTATATGATCTTTGAGTTCATTGAGAATTCACTTCACATATATATTCTCATGGGCCGCCATTTCAGTAATCCTGTCATAATGACGTCGTCAATCATTTCTTTCATCAAGCTGGTTTGCTTCTCCATATCAATCGGCTGGATGATGCGGTGTTACAGAAATTTCAGAAGTTCACAAAAGAAATCAGAATAAGACTTCAGTCTCCCTAAATAACTGAAAAACCAGGATCTTTCTCTCTGATAAAAAACTCCATGTCACTCCGCATGGGGGCCGTGATAGTAATTTTATCACCAGACCGGGGATGCAAAAAGCTTATTATGTGGGCATGAAGAAGAGAACGATCAAAATGAAGACGCTCCCGAATTGTATCCAGCTTTCTTCCTTTGATAAAATCAAGGTAGCAGGTTTCATCAAGGCCGTACATCTTATCCCCCACAACTGGCAGTCCAATGGACTCAAGGTGAACCCGTATCTGGTGGAGCCGTCCTGTCTCAAGGACCGCTTCAAGAAGGCTGTAGTCACTAAAAATACTAAGGGTTCGAAATATTGTCCCCGCTTTCTCAGGGGCTCCTTCAAAGGCTTCCCGTTTCTTTCTAATGGGTGATTTTTCTGAAATACCGATGGGAGTGTGAACAGTAAAATTATTTTCGGGGCTACGGCCATGAACAACCACAAGGTATTTTTTTTCAGCAGAAGTAAGAGACTCCTGCATTAAAGAAGCAATGGAACCACTTTTTGCAAAAACAATCACCCCTGATGTTTCCCTGTCAATACGATGTATAGGATGTAAATTTTCAAACCCCCTCTCTTTTAGGAGCATAAAAAGGGTATTGTTAAAATATGATCCCGCGGGATGAACAGGCAGGTCTCCGCTCTTATTAACTCCCAGAAAATCATCATCTTCATATATAATTTCAAAATCAGAATCAACCGGCGGCTCGGCCATACCACTGCCCTGGTACTGTATTACATCTCCAGCCTTTACCCGGCAATGGACTGAATCAATACCTGTGCCATTAAGATGGAGGCGCCCCTCATGGATTTCACGCTGCCACCTGGTTCTGCTGAAATAGGTAAAACGCTCCGCCAGGTACCGGTCAATGCGCATTGATCCGGCGTAATCAGGTACCTTAGATTCAATAATATGATCCATATCATGGAGATAAAATGATTATACCGGTATGTCAAGAAATATGCATAATCATCTTGACGCATCTCACAGGGATATAAATGCTACCCGTCACGAGGAAAACTATGACAGAAAAACAGATTTTCATACTGAATGAAGTCTATTTTAAAACAAATAATGGTGACTTTATAACGATCGGAGAACTTGAAACACTCACAGGATTTTCCGGCTCAGAGCTCCGCCCAATCCTGGAGGATCTGAAGCAGGAAGGCCTCATCGTTGAGCACCAGGAAGGCTTTCAGCTATCACGGCATGGCCTGACTATCTGTAGAACAAAGTGGGATTAAAGCCTCAACCAACCTTGTATATAATTTATACCGCCAGTCTGAGAACCTTTTCAAGATCATAGTCATAGTAGCTTAAAAGATGCCGCGCAATAAGGTCCGGATCAGCCGCCTGAAGGCTGCTCTGCTCAAGTCTGCGGGTTACAAGATATATCATCTCATGGCGGGAAAAAGTTGTAGCTGCCATATATCTACCTCTTAAAAATTTCGTGTTCCTTAAAAGTTTTCAGGAACTATCAGTAAACTACTACACAAATATATACTTAATATGCGTATGCGTCAAGCATATATTTTTATTTTCCCAATGCTTTTCTAATTTCCCCTTTAAGCTTCTCATCACTGGTGCTGATCAGAAGGGTCTGGGCCCTCCATTCCTTATAATTTTTAGAGTACTCTGTCACAACACCCGCAGCCTTAAACAGAGGAACAAGCATTGTTTCCCCTGTTTTTTCCATGACCTCCACCTCCCCCGCAGGGAGGTTAAAAAAGACTGCATTTTCTGTAAGGCGTTTTTTCAAAACCGGCTTTTGGGGAAATGTGGAGAGAGTAATTTTCATAAAAAGAAAGGCCCGCCGTAAATTTTTCTGCTGCAGGACATTCCTGAAGTCAAAACCAATATCAAGCGTACCCCTATGGGGAAAATTTTTTGGAATGATAATGGAATACCAGCCACCCCGATCAGAAAAAATACGCCCCAGGGAAATATTGTTAACACGTACCCGGCAGGTTCGAAAATAGATCCCCCGGGATGGATTAAGCAGGGGCTTCAACAGCAGGTTAATCCGCATCCGCTCCCCGGAAGTCTTACAGGGAATTGTCAGCTTTACCGTGTCTCCCTCATTAACCATACCCCATTTTTTTGGCGGGGCAAATCCCCGGAAGGCATATCTCTCCGTCTCAGTCTCTTCATTAATAACAATGCTCTCCCTGAGACCGGTACTTGAAGCACCTTCTCCCAGTATTCTAAAAAAATTTTCCGAATAAAAGGAGGTAATCAGCCTTTTTCTATTAATGCCATAAAATGTTTTTCCCTCCCAATCAAGTTGAGTGGAATCGAAATCATTGAGTATATACATTTTGGTGTTTTTAAGATATCCCCGGGCGAGAAAAAGCACCAGGCTCATTTTCAGACTCCCCAGGTAATGCGGTGTAAGAAACCTGCGATGTTCTTCAGCGGTTTTTTTTGCTGCTGCTGTGATAAAAAATTCAGATGATGACGTTTTTTTGTCAATCATTGCATAAACATCTTTTCCCTTCACTTTACGCGGCGCGGTATACCCGTCCCGGGGAAGAGACATTTCACCCCCATAGCCCTTGCGGACTCCCTGGACCCGGTACCAGTATTTCTGTCCCCGCACTGTGCTGCTATCCCGGTACATGGTGCTGAAGACCTGTCCGATCATCCTGTAACCTTCTGCCAGAGTAGTACTGCGGAATATCCGAAAGCCCCTCATTCTTTGAGGAGAAGTCCAGCTAATGGTTATTTCCCGCTGCCCGGAGGTAACTCCATCAATAACCGGAATTTTCTGTTTCTCCCCTTTCAAAAAATTTTTTAACCGGAGGGCCGCCTCAGAAAACGCTGCAGCACGAGGGACCCCGTCAATAGAAGTATAGGTTGTATAGAGAATCTTTTCTTTCAAAGGATCATAAAGTATCAGACGATTCGCGAAGAGAAAAAGAAAATGCTGAAATCTTCGGCTCAGAGCTTCCCTGGTGTACCGTGACAGGATGCCCTTATCTTTTACTATTTCTAATGCTTCAGCTCCGTGAAGTCTGTACACGAGTGACCCAGATTGCTTTTTACTATTAACAAATAAACTTCCCCCCCCACCCCTTTCTTTTTTTCTTTTTTCAAGAAACAGTGGAGAGGAAGTAAAGGGAAAGGAAGAAAATATAGAAATAATAAATTTTCTTCTGCCCCGGTTAAAACAGGGAGGGAAGCCGGCCCGTACCGTAACATGATTCCCCTCCTGCTCAGGGGAAAGGAAACCCTCGCGGATAACCAGTCCCGAGGCTCCATCCTTTAACTGAAAACGGTAGGCGGCGGAAGTAACTCTTTCGCCAAAGGTGTATCCCCTGAGGCTGATACCGGTCAGGAGGGCTCTGCTGCACCAGAAGATCTGCTCAACTGCCTTCAGGCGCCTGATATCCTTTGTGGTGAGAATTTTTGTGCCCACAGCAGACGTGAATGCACCCCTGAATTCCCCGGGAGCACGTACTGAATAAAATGTCTGAGATAAATTAAGAGAGGGGAGTTTTTGGTCTTTCAGGACCTTTACCATGAGTCGAATATCATTTTCAGCGACTCCACCTGCTTTAAAAACAGCAATTCCTGCAGGCCCGGGACCACCATTCATTCCCTGAACCGATACCGCCATCAGTGCTGCAGTTATGACAGATTTTTTGATAAAACCCATTAGCACTCCATGAGATCTCAGAATAACCCCTTAATGCCTGTAGTGTACCATATTTTTCACTTTAGATCAATTACCAATTTTTCTGAACTATCTGTTGACTCTTTGGAATAATCAGATATTATTAGATAGTAAAAAAACCAGAAAGGAAGTGCTTTTAATGTTTCGATACATTTACCGTAACCTCTACTTTCTCAGCAAGGACCTCTCTAAAAATATACTTAAGGCACTCCTTTCAAGCTTCGGAATACTTTTTCTAATATCCTTCATGGTTTTTTACCTCTCTTTCAGGGATTCTGTAAAGGACTATATTGGTAAAAAAATCTTCGGAACCATGGCCATTAACGAAATTGTTATACATCCGAAACCCCCTCCGGGGAGAGAAGTATTCAGCCCCCGAACCAGCAAAGAAAACACCATCCGCTTCTGGCAGGCAAAAAAAATCAGCCGCATGAAAGAATTCTCCCGGGTATACCGGCTTATCCGCATGGATCACACAACCTGGGTAAACGTGACCCTGCTGGGACAGACTAAGCAGCGGCGTTTCCCCCTTTTCGGTATTGAACGGGAATTTTTCAAGGATGAACTTCCCCAATGGAAATCCTTTCGCCATGGAGAACGGGTACCGGTGATTTTCCCTCAGTTTGGCCTTCAGCTTCTCAACAACTACATGGCCCAGGTCGGATATCCCCAGTTCACGGCAAAATCTCTCCGCGGTTATACCGGTCTTCTTAAAATTATCACTGCCCGGGACAACACCAACAATGAACTCATTATTGAAAAAAACGGTTTTTTGCACGGCATGTCAAAACAGATCGATTTCCTCGGCGCCATGGTGCCATTTGAGTTTATAACTACATTCTGTCGGAAGCACCGAATGGACTCAGGAAAACCGCGAACAGGATTTTCCTATGTGCGAATGTATGCCCGGGTTAAAGATATTAAGACCCTGCCGCTGGTAACGGCCAAAATTAAAAAGCTCGGCCTCCGGGTTCAGGGGCAGAGTGACATTTCCAGTAAGGCAAGCCGTGCCATGTCAATTATTGACGGTATGTCTATAATAATTGCCCTGATATTACTGCTCCTTACGGTCATTTCTATTTTTAATTCATACATGGTCATTGTGTATAACCGAAGCTATGACATCTCTCTAAAAAGGGTGATAGGGGTTTCAAAAACCCGCATTGTACTCACTTTTCTTTTTGAGGCCGCCCTGATCGGGGCAATTTACGGAGCCGCGGGTTTTTTAATCGGCGCGTCGCTCATCCAGTACCTGTCTGATAATCTTGAACAATGGATTCCCGCTTTAAAGGGCCTCACCTTTACAGGTGCGGGGCTCCATGTATTTTTTTCATCCGTCGGCGCATCGATGCTGATTTCATCTCTGTCTGCATTGATACCGGCATTTTTAGCATCAAACCAGAACCTGTTCAAAACTATGGGCAAATAAAGATTTGAGGGAGCAACCGGCCATGCTTGAGATTAAAAATGTAACCCTGACCTTTGGTGAACGGCACATACTTGATGACATATCTCTTCGTTTTGATGACCATAAAATTATTGCCCTCACCGGAAAATCAGGTGCCGGCAAAAGCACCCTTCTCGGTATTATCTCCGGCCTGATGCGTCCCAATAAGGGGACCGTTCTTTTTGACGGTCAGGATATTTTCAAGTGGGGGGACTGGAAACGTTCACGTTTCAGAAACAGGTCGATGGGTTTTGTCTTTCAATTTTTTAATCTCTTTCCCGACATGACCGCGTACCAGAATATCCTCTTTCCAGCATCACTAAACCCCCGGACTGATAAAAATATCAAAAAGGAAGTTGATGAGCTCATTGAGCTTCTCGGTATTGAAAAAATCAGTACCCAGTACCCGGCGACCCTCTCCGGAGGAGAACGCCAGCGTGTCGCCATTGCGCGGTCAATCATCAATAATCCTAAAATAATACTGGCCGACGAACCGACAGGCAACCTCGATGATGAAACAACAAAGGGAATCATTGAACTTTTTATCCGTCTCCGGGAAGAACGGGGCATTACGACCATTCTTGCGACCCATGAAAATGAGCTGGTAGAACAATCAGACTGTATCTATCATATTGAAGAAGGAAGAGTACAGAGTATTGATGAACCAGGCCTCACTATCAATACTATTAAACACAGGAAAAGTGACAAGGAACGAACAATAAAAGCCCAAAGCCCAAAAAAACCATCGAGTAAAAAGACGACAAAAAAAGCTGAAGCATCAAAAAGCAGCAAAAAAAACGCAAAAAAGAAATCTGCAGGCAAAAAGACAACTAAAAAATTTAGGTAGCACTCCGCTTAAAATAAATCAACCTAAAGCCTCATGACGGCAATTTCCCGGTACCGGTCAGTGATCAAGAGTTCTACATCAAGTTCAGGGCGACGAGCCAGTGCCTCTTCCATAATCGAAGAAGCATATACTCCCGTGTTATTATTTTCAGACAGATGAGAGAGGAGAAGATATTTCAACCGGGGAGTCGCATATTTGTAAATAAGGCGTGCCGAATCAAGGTTTGAAAGGTGCCCTTCTTTACCGGAAATCCGGTTCTTTAAAAATGCCGGATAATTTCCCGCTTCGAGAAGTTTTTCGTCATAGTTGGTTTCAAGAAAAAGCACATCGCTCTCCGCCACGCTCTGAATAACATTCTCACAGGGAAACCCGATATCGGTCAAAACTGAAACTGACTTCCCCTTCCATGAAACGGTGACACTGATCGGATCAGAAGCATCATGAAATTTCGAAAAGGCAGCGACCCTCAGCTCTCCGATCTGTACGGTTTCCTCCCTGGCTATGATTTGTACCAGCGATGAAGCGATATTGAGTGATGCGGCAGTGCATGTTTTTTCTGTAATATAAACCGGTATGCCGCATTTTCTTGTCAACACGGGGATGCCGCGAACATGGTCGCCATGCTCGTGGGTTACGACTATGCCTTTTACCCTGCTGATGTCAAGATTCAGCCTGGCCATTCGATCCATGATCTGCTTTGCCGAAACCCCCGCATCAATTAAGATGGCCTCATTGCTGTTTCCGATATAGTAGCAGTTGCCGTTTGAGCCTGAGGCAATGGCGGTAAAATATATGGTATTGTTCATAGGTGTACATGATTCACTATTCTATTCATAAATACTGAATCATGTACACTGCCTTTCTGTCAACTATTTGGGAAACACTAATATTTTATTTGAATTCCCTTTTAAATTAGAATCTGACACCCTGCACGACCCGTGGTATTTCTCCACCAAAAATTGATTTAATTGCGTTTACTGCATCAAAACTATTCCGTTCCAACGCATACTGAATAGTTCCAATATCAGCAGGAATATTACACGACCGATGTAGATAAAGAGCAAGAGATGAAGGGGATTTACTTATTTTATTTTCCAATAAAACATGTTCCATAGCTTGAAGCTGGGAAGCAAAACCAATATTTGGAAGAATGCGGGCTCTTTTAGATTTAACTGACAAATAAGTATCGAAAAACCCTTTACCCTCAAGCTTCATAAGCAGTGCAATGATCAAAGTTGCCGATCGACTTACACCTGCTTCACAGTGAACAAACAGTTTGGAATTAGCTTTTTTGTTTCTTATACTTTCTGAAAAAGCAAAAAACATCGGAAATACAGCACTAATATCCTCATCAATCCTGTCACGAACTCCTATGAATAAATGGTTAAATCGATTCTTTAAAAACTCAACACTTGGCCGTTTTTCTTCATTCAGACAACTCACGACGTGAGTAATACCGACTTCTTCTAATTCTGTTACTAAAATGTCATCTGGTCGAACACCAAGATATATTCTCTTGGTGACTTCACTAAACAAATCCTTCTTCATAAACTGGGAGAAATCTATATCGAGACAAAAGGGGGAGAGGCCAAAATCTATTATTTTTTCAATTACTGCCTTTAATTCCTTCAATTCATTAAATCTCTCTTTCACTTTTATTTTTTGCAAAAAAAACCAGCATTTCTAATGATCTACCTGTTAATTGCAATTCCACGGGGCATACTATTTCAGCTCTTCTTTCATAATACCTGAACAGTGCGGGACTTGGAATCAAAAAAATCAATTTTTACCACTTCCCCTCCAAAAAAATTTAAGCATTGACAAAAACAAAAAATGAATAAAACCTGCTTGCTATAGAACAAAACCGGCTTTATGATTCATATTGTATTAATATTTAAGTTTAATCATGGCAGCGGAGCTATAATTGGAAATAGAAGCGGGTATTCTCAGTGAAAACAGCGAACTTGTTGATGATATTCAGAACAGCTGCGAATCGTGTCAATTTCGACGCTTTAAGACTATCGATTCATTGAGATATGAGGGATACTCTCTGTTGATCATTGACGGGGATATCTTTGAAGATCAGACATCTATTCAGTTTTATCTCTCCCGTATCAGGAAAAAAATTCAGGATACCCCGGTGATACTCATCTTAAGGGTCAATAATGTCTCACAAGTTGACCGGGACTGGTTTTTCGATGATTTCATCCTCTTCCCCTTTCGGAAAAACGAGCTGAACGCTCGGATAAACCTTCTTCTCTGGGGAGCCGAAAGCAGCGAAGACCTTTTAACGGCGGGAAACCTGAGAATCAACCTGAAAGAATACTCTGTCTATTACAACAACCAGAAGCTCAACCTGACCTACAAGGAATTTGAGCTGTTACGGCTCTTTTTCCAAAACCGGGGAACAGTCTTTTCCCGGAAGGAACTTCTTAACAGGATATGGGGCGTCGAATACATCGGGGGTACCCGGACTGTTGATGTTCATATCAGGCGCCTCAGAAGCAAGCTGGGAGAGAAATTCGATACCATGATTGAAACCGTCAGAAATGTCGGTTACCGCTGCCGCGAGTAGTTTGAAAATTACTTGCCATATTTATTAATACATACATAATTGCACGCTATGTTCTAAAATCAGAACAATTTCCTATTTGTGATTCTATGTGAGGTTTTAAATGAGCCAGGAAAAAAAAATTGAAAAGATCCTCGAATCCGCACTGACCGAGGAACTTCCCGAGTACCATAAGCTGGTAAAGGTACTCAAAAAAAAGCTCCCCTTCTTCGGAGGGACCCGACGAATTGCCGCCGCCCTGCTGAAAGAATACCTTGGTGACATTTCCCGACTTGAGCTGGAACCGGACAAACTTTTGAAAAAGACCGAAACCGGAAAAATCCTTTTTGAAGACATAAAGGACGGCCGCGCAAGGCTCTTTATCAATATCGGAAAAAACCACCGTGTTAATACCGGTGACCTGATCCGGGAAATCGTCAAACGGTCAGGGGTAGACGGAAAAAGCATCGGAAAGATCGATATTCACTCGACCTATTCGTTCTTCGAAATCCCCGAGCAGTTTGCAGAAATGGTCTACCACTCCTTTGATAATGCACGCATCAAGGGAATCTCTGTGGTGGTTGAACCTGCCAAAAGAAGAAAAAAGAACGGCAGCTAAAGACCCATGAAAGGGGCTGTTCAGGATACATCTTCGAACTGTCCCTTCTGCGGCAACGGGAGCAAAGAATCTTTCAGCGATACTCTGCACCGCTGCCGCGGCTGCGGTCTTGTTTTTAACAGCGGGCACAGCCCCCTGACCTACGATAATAACTATTTTATCGATGAATACCGCAGCCAGTACGGCCGCACCTACCAGGAAGACTTTCACCATATCTACAGCCTTGCAGAAAAACGCCTGGGCCGTATTATTACCTTTGGATCTTTCAGTAATCTCTCGGCCCTCAGTCTGCTCGATATCGGTTCAGCTCTTGGCTTTTTTTTGAAAGCTGCACAGGATATCGGCATTGAGCGCCTTCAGGGTATTGAAATTTCAGAGTATGGGGCCCGGTACACCACCAAAGAATTCAGCATCCCGGTGACCAGGGCTTCCTTTGAAAAGGCCGATATGAAAGGAAGTTATAACATTATCTCCGCATGGTTCTTTATTGAACACTGCGCCTCTCCCCGCATGGTGCTGGAAAAAATCTTCTCATCCCTTGAACCGGGGGGTGTCTTTGCCATGGCGGTACCATCGGTATTCGGCCCCCTCTTCCGCAGAAAACGGGGGAAGTGGGTTGCTACTCACCCAAAAGACCACCGCATCGATTTCACACCAAAAAGCGCTAAAAGAATATTAAAGGAAGTCGGCTTTAAAAAAGTAACGGTTCTTCCCTGCGGCATTCACCCAGAGCGGGTTATGACTTCCTCATCACTATTCTTTCCCCTCTTTGCGCGGCTCTATACAATTTTTGCCCGCCTTACCGGCTATTCTGACACCATTGAGGTCTACGGACAAAAATAAAGTCTCTGGTTCTGCTCAGCCTTCGTGGTACATTGCTTCAATCTCGTTATGGTACTTTTCGTTAATAAAGCGGCGTCGCAGCTTCAGGGTTGGGGTGATTTCACCGGCCTCCTGGGAAAACTCCTGAGCCAGAAGAGTAAACTTTTTGATCTGTTCAACCCGTCCAAGATCCCGGGTCCGCTCATCGATTACCTTTCTATAAAAATCTTTAATCTCAGAACGGGCAATAAGGTCTTCCCGTGAGGTAAAGGCAATGCCTTCTTTTTTTGCATATTCTTCAAGAACATCAAAGGCGGGAACAATCAGGGCGGCAATATACTTTTTCCCTTCACCCACTGCGGTAGCATACTCAATATGATAATCTTCTGCTAAAAGGGTCTCAATCAGCTGGGGTGCAATGTTTTTACCCCCGGCTGTTATTATTAAATCCTTGATACGATCGGTTATATAAAGATATCCATCATCATCAAAGTGTCCAATGTCACCGGTTTTAAACCAGCCGTCTTCGGTAAAGGCATCCGCGGTCTCCTTCGGCTTGTTGTAGTATTCGCTCATCACATTGGGGCCCCGAAACTGAAGCTCCCCGGTTTCACCGTCAACCCTTCCGTCAACCAGGGGTAGAAGAGGTCCATTTGATCCGAAACGTATCCGGTCTGGTTTATTACCGACTACAACCGGAGAAGTTTCTGTGAGACCATAACCGGAAAGAACTGTGACACCGGCATTGTAGAAAAATTCCTGTATCTCTCCTGAAAGGGCCGCCCCGCCAGAGGTAAAAACCCGTGCCTGGCCGCCGAAAACGCCTCGTATTTTACTAAATACAGCACGATCAGCGATCCAGTACTGCAGTCTGGTAAACAGGGGAATTCGCTTCTCTTCATGAATTCTTGAACCATATTTTTTTCCCACACGGACCGCCCAGAGAAAAAGGGCCTGTTTAAATTTTGAGACAGTTTCGAGACGCCCGTAAATAGTAGAATACATTTTTTCATAGAGACGAGGAGCGCTATTCATGTGGGTCGGCTTCGCCTCTTCGAGAAATTCGAGAATTTTTGTATGGTCATCACAGTATGCGATACCCCCGCCAAAGGCAAAAAGACCGTAGCACCATGAACGTTCAAAGACATGTGAAAGGGGAAGAAAAGAAAGGGCAAGATCACCTTCTCCAGAATCGTAGAGCATGTAGTTGCCAACAGACCATTGCTGGTGCATCAGGTTCTTATGAGTAATCACCGCTCCCTTCGGCTCACCGGTAGTCCCTGAAGTGTAAATAATTGTGGCGATATCATCATAATGGGCTTCTTCAAGGCTTTTATTCAGGTCAGCATCGAGACCGCTTTTTCTTCCTTTTTCTAAAAAATCATCAAAAAATATCAGTGCCGAATTGTTACGGTCATACTCAACACGCCTGTCTATGATAATCATATATTCAAGGGTCTTCGCGTCTTCAAAAATTTCCATGATCCGGTCATACTGCTCCTGCTTTCCCACAAAGACAACACGGCACCCCGCGTCATTGAGCAGGTAGAGGGTCTCCTTTGCCGTATTGGTCGGATAGACCGGCACATCAATGCCCCGAAGCGCCATGGTCCCCAGGTCAGCAATATGCCATTCAGGGCGATTTTCAGAAAAAATAGCAACCCTGTCGCCTTTTGAGATACCGAGGGAAAGAAGCCCCATGGCGGAGGCACGAATATTCTCGCCGAAGCTTTTCCAGGAGATATCCTCCCAGGTTCCGTAGCAGCGGTGTTTCAGCACCGGCTGGTCCTTGTATATTTCAACCCGGTCAAGAACTATCCGGGAAAGATGCTTTTCCTTATCCAGGTATTCCTGGAAGAATTCCAGATAGTCAGTTCTGTTCCTGTCTCGCATGCCAGTAACCCTTTTTTGTTTTCAGTTTATCCACTTCCCCTTAGAGAAGGCGCACATTCGAAGATTGATATTTTAAATTACCAAAATCAGGCCAGACGGTCGTTCAACTTTATAAAACTGGCCCCTTTTTTTACGATGAAGGAAGTTTTTTGTTTCGGTACTGCAGGGGAGTCATACCGGTCTCTTTTTTAAAAACCGTATTAAACGAAGATTTAGAATTAAAACCTACATGATAGCCGATGGAAAGAATGCCCCGCTTCGGTTCTGCCGTAAGAATCTCTCTCGCCTCCTTGACACGAAAAGAATTGATAAACTGGGAGAAGCTTACAGAAAGCCGGTTATTAAGGAATTCAGAGAGTTGATGGGGTGTAAGGGCCAGTTGATCAGCCAGTTTTTTGAGAGTCAGATCACTTTCATAAAAAAGCTTTTCTTCCTCCATGAGGGCCACAACCTGCTGAGACAAAACCTCTGTATCAATTCCTCCCAGCATGGAATTGTGGTAATGGCGGGCACGAATTTCCCGTTTCAGAATTTGAAAAAATTCAGGGTACCGCCGATGAGCCAGAAAAATTCCAAAAAACAGAAAGGATACAAGAAGATTACCCAGATGAAGCATCCAGTTTACCGACGCAACCAGGCCTGAAGTGAGACAAATAATACCGATAACCGACGCGCAATTGGCTACCAACACCACACGCGCCGCCATTCTGGTCTCGAGGTTATGACGCAGTGCAATTATCTCTCTAAAAACGCGGTACATGTACACCAGTATCATTACACCGCCGATTATTATAACAATTTTCAGAGGGTGAGAGGAGCCTTTGGCAAAAACTTCCCCCACAATTTCCCTTCGGACCTCTACCGGCTGGAAATGAAAGGTAACTTCAACCAGCAAAGCCGCCGCCGCGGGTAAAAAATGAAGAATCCGGTAACGGTGAAGAGGTTTTTGAGGGAAAAGCAGGGAACAGTAATAAAAATAATGCAGGGGCCCAATGGCATAAATGCCCGTAACCACCAGGAGCGTCAGTATCGGATACTGAAAAGTATACCCTGCTGCTGCCATGCCGGTACCGGTAAGGCAGAGGGCGTCTGCCGCCAGAACTGACGCAGCCAGGTAGTTGCTTCGGCTCCGCTGGGGACCGATGAGCTGTTCAATCGCCATAAGCAGGGCGAGGCCCGCGGCAAAAAAAGTCAACTTGCCTGATATGATTCCCAATACTTCCATAAGGCCATTTTAAGATGTCACCAGAGACAGACAAGAAGATTCTATTAATTTTTATCCCTGCAACACCCCCCCTCAGGGAAGCCGATACGCCGCGATTGTATTATGAAAAAATGTTGGAATCAGTAAAAGTCTTTTTTCATGAATATATTCAAGATCTGCCGCCTGAATATTTTCTGCTGTTGTATCTAAAAGCAAAATTTTTCTTTTTCCGATTAACTCGGTTCTACCGGCCCAGTTACTCACGATATAGGTACCCTTCTCAATGTATTTCACACCATCTATTTTATTATCATGAAGAACCAGTAGTTCCGGTTTTCCTGTTTGAATGTCAAGGGCCACAATACCAGCCGCAGTACCGACAAGGACTTTATCGCCGGCCATCAGCATGCCATTGGCGTTCGGGTAGTCCAGAGTAATCCATTTATTAATCTTCTTATCCTGGAGGCGATAAATTTTTGAGGTTTTCATATCTGAAACATAGACTGTTCCCTGCTTATCGATAGCTATGTCATTGAGAAACAGGGCGTCCCAGGCAATCACTGTTGCCGTTATTTTCTTTTTGCTGATATCAATTTGATAAACCCGATCGATATCAGAAACAAATAACATGCCTTTAAAAATCCCCATTCCCTTCGGGGCGTCAAACCCGGTCATCCACTGCTTTTCAAGTACCTTCCCATCAAGACTGACCAGGGAAATAAAGCCCTTGCCGTTTTTTTCCAATGGTTTGCCGTTGATATTTGAAACATATAAAACATTATTGATTCCGTCATACATTACCGATTCAGGAACCTGTAAAACAGCGTCTGTTTCCCAGAGCTTAACGGGAACCATATTTTTTGAAATACAAAAATTCAGAACAATTGACACAGCAACAATAAAAAACAACACCGGTACTCTTCTCATGACAACCCTCCTGATTAACGGTTTAAAACAGTTACTGATAAAAGAATTGTAGCAATAATCAGGAAAAAGAAAAATAATTTTGTTCTTTTTTTGATTTTTTATCAATAATAAACATTTTTCTATAGAGACATAACATTTTTTCATTGCAAAAGAAAAGCACTTCCTCTACAGTACCTTTACATGAGAACCGATATCCCCTGGCGGGAACAAATTTCTTCACAAAAATTTTCTGAAATAATATACAAACCAATACAACAGAGGTGAGACTATGGCCAGTTATTACCGAACGATTAAAGGCAAAAAATATGACCGAGCCCTCCTTGAGCTGGCGGAATCTTTAACATCGGGACGGGGAGATGGAAGAATCTCACTGCAGGACGCCCGGGCAATCCTTAATAAAGTAAAGGATGGCGGCGAATACAGTGATACAGAAAAACGTACCATGCAGTATATCAGAGACAACTTTAAATTCACCGACTCGGCAAATAAATGGTTCCGCGATGAAATCCGTAAATGGGCTGCTGCTAAAAAGAAAACTGTAAAAAAAGCCCCCGCAAAAAAGGCTGTAAAGAAAACACCAGCTAAGAAAAAAGCACCCGCAAAAAAGTCATCCCCCGGAAAAGGTGCTGCAAAAAAGAAGAATGTAAAAAAAGCCCCGGCGAAAAAGAAAAGCGCTACAAAAAAAACCATAAAGAAAAAAACCGCACCTAAAGTAAAGCCAGTACCTGCAGAACCATATGTATCCACAGTCCCGGAGCCGAGCCCAATCCTTCAGCAACAACAACATCTGGATGAAAAAGAGGGGATCCCCTGGATTAAACTGCTCATCGCCCTCATTATAATCATTGCGGCAGTTTATTTCATTAAAGCACTCTGGAATGACTCACCCTTCGGAGATACCGGTTCTACTGCAGTAAAAATTGAAAAAAAGGCGGCAGTCCCGGAAAAAGCTTCAACACCACCGCCGGTTGTAAAGAAAGAAGAACCTGTGGATGAGCCTGTACAGATTTCTATTGAACGGCAGGCTCCTGTTGTTGAGTCCATTGAATCCCTAAAAGTATATTTTGCCAAGGGAAGCGGCTGGATTAATCATGCCCAGCGAACGAAGCTCCTTAAGATCGCCGAATACCTGAAGGCAAATCAAGACAGAAAAATATTCATCATCGGTCACGCCTGCAGCCTCGGAAATCCAAAGCTTAATAATGACCTTTCCCTTTATCGGGCCCGGAATGCTGCAAAATACCTGAAGAGAAAGGGTGTCGCTGAAGAGCAGATTTCCCTTGCGGGTATTGGAGCAAAACACCCGGTCAAACAGGGGTTATCTCCTGAAAATCTGTGGGAAAATCGACTCATTGAGTTTGATATACGATAAGATACGCTTAGCTGTATTAAAAAATGAATAAAAAAAAGCGGCCTTTATGGCCGCCTTTTTTTATTCTCTGTCGAGTCGCATTCTGACTCACTGAAAACAGAATAAATAACCATTACTCCGGGGGGATTACTTTACCCGATAAACATGAACCCGTTCCGCATAATACAGGTGCGCCTGGATAGTTTTATAAGGATAATTATCCCGTGACACGTAATACCACAAGCAGGGCTTTGAATATTTTCATTTTTCCTTCCTGTCATATCAATAATTTTATTTAGAATTTAATCAGTATAAAAAAATACAGAGATGGAGGATCGTCAAGTTGCTTTATTATTCCCCTCCATGCCCCCTTCACTGTGTCGAACAGGCATTGTGCTCCTCCTGTTTAAGCAATAAACAGTAGCGATCAAATGTCATATTTACCGTCAATAGCTTACAGCAATACATTATGTCAGATATATCCTGTAAAAATAGTGATCTTGGTGGAAGTTTTTCCTTTCATGTTGTATTTTTAATACATGAGTACCGGATCTATTATACGATAAGTACTATGTTGCACAATGGAGGCAATCCATGATCGGCTTTGTTTCTGACATGAATCTCTCTGAAATCGCTGCCGCCCATTTTATTGAAGCGATAGAAACAGAAGAACTTCCCCTCTGCAGTCAGCACCTTCTTCAAAAGGGGAAAAACTCTGAAACAATAAGTAGACTGGCCCGTATTGATGAATCATCATCGCAGGAAGAAATACTCTTTCTCTTTCAGGCCATCCTTGAAGAAGAAAAAATAATTATAGAAAACCGAAAGGTTGCCGCTTTTATTCTGGTTAATTATTTCATTAAAGAAATTGTAACCGGAGCAATGGACCCGGTTACCGGTGTAGAGCATCTTTTAAATCAGGTCTATTCCCGGGTCAACCGGCTCTACCATGATGTTAAATTTTTCGGGGATTCGCTTCATCTTGAGAAGCTTTTCGGTCTCTACTATGCCATGGAAGATCTTGACAGCGATCAGCAGCAGGAAGAACTGAAAAAAACCAGGGAAGAAATTGATGAGGCAATAGAAAAAGAACTCCTGGTACTGGCAAAAGAATATAATTCAAAATATCTCTATGCCCTGGAAGACAGAGCCTGAGAAGCAGGGAATACCGCAAAAACCTAATCTGCGGTTATGACGCGATTGCGGCCCTGGGCCTTTGCCCTGTAGAGAGCTTTATCAGCTTCAGCAACCAATAAAGCTGAAGTGTCCTTCTCTTCGGGAACCATTGAGGCGACTCCAATACTTATGGTCATGGTAATCTCTTTTTCTTCTACCACAAAAACCGTCGATTCAATTTCCTTCCGTATCCACTCAGCCACATGACGGGCCCCTGAACTGTCAGTACCATTAAGTGTAACAGCAAACTCTTCACCCCCGTACCGGGAGACCGAATCGGTAGGCCGATGAATATTGTTCCTGATAATCCGGGCAATCTGCTTAAGGCACTCATCCCCTGCCTGATGTCCCCGGGTATCATTGATGTTTTTAAAATGATCAATATCAAGCATGAGAAGAGAAAGATTCGTTTTTACTCGCAGGGCATTATTCCAGTCCTTTTGTATCCGCTCGTTGAAAAATGACCGGTTCTTCAGGCCTGTCAAACCATCCATTATAGACAGGTCTGAGAGCATTACATTCGCATCGGCCATATACTGAATGACAGTTTCCAGGTCAGCGGTCCGTTCCTGTACCCGCTGCTCGAGAGAGACATTCAATTCTTCAGCCTTCCGCTGGGCTTCAGTAAAACGTTTTGAAAAGATACTGTTCTGGATAAAAATAAATCCGAGGAGTCCGTAACTGGCTGTGCCATAAGTGATGAAGGACGGTACCATTACCAGATTCTGCAAAGAAAGAAAATCTGGAATCACTGCAGATATAAGAAAAATTAAACCCGCCAGCGATTGCCATGCCAGCGGCCGACCATGACGTATGGCCTGAATCATTGCAATAAAGAAATAACCAACCAGGATCAAAGAAAGCATAAAAAACAGCTCGACAATCATAAAAGATTTTCTGAAAGGAAGTAACAGAACCGGCACAAGTACACAAATTGCAAAAATCCAGATTGAATTGCGAAGACAGATAGAAAATTCTTCAGGAAAGAGCAGCCAGAAATAGCGATAGAAGAGAGGAACTCCGGCAAAAAAAGTTATGATATCAACTTTAAGAAATATTTCAAAAAGAAAGGGCGAGCTGTTATAATTCAGTTCATAGAGAAACCCGCTGCTGACCAGAAGCCTGACTGCAAAGACCAGGCAAAGCAGGGCGATAATACATGAAGAATATTCCCGGCGTCGCTGTAAAAAAAACTGGCCGTAATATAATCCCATGATAATAAAAACACCGAGAGTGAAATAAACTATAGCTACTTTATAATGAATCCTCCGGTCAAGGGATGAACGGTTCCCCAGGGAGATGTTTTTAAAAATCCCTCCATAATAATGATGGAAGTTTGCAACCTGTAAAAGGAGCACTGTTTCCCGTGAGGGTGCATCAAATAAAACAAGGGACTGTATTCTTCCGGGACGGGTCTCTTCCCGAGAGAGACCGATTGCCCCCCCTTCAGCATGGGGTTTCATCGGCTCCTTCACTTTAATTTTCTGTGAAGGAAGAATATACAAGCGGTAGGCTGATGAAATATTTCTCATTAAAAGTGACGGTTCAGAAAGACTTGAAAGATCAATATTCTTAATTCTCAAAAGATATGTGCCGACACCATCACCGGGACACCGTCCGGAAAATATCTCAAGACGATTATTCCATTTACCGGGAACCGCAATGCCTTCACCTTCCCCCTTTTCTGAATCGAAGAAGTCACCGGCATTGAAACTGTCATTGGGAAGCAGAAGACGGTTTCTCACCAAAAGCCAGGTCCCCTTCAGGTCAACCGCCCCGTCACGTTCGAAGTCCCATCCTGACAGGTCGATTGTTCCCTCGGCAGCAACCGGTGTCTGCTTTTTCAAGGAACACGCAGTCACAAGAAGAGGTATGCACAACAGAAGCAGTGCTCTTTTTTTTCTTCCTTTTAAAATAATCAATCCCCTCATTATTTATATCCAGAGTTTAAAACAAAGATATAAATAAGTATACACGATTAATCCCCTTTCTGTATAGAAGAAAAGACTATTTACTCTTCAATTTTCGATGAGGCATTTCTTTTTTCAATATAAAAAAGAAGCGCGACAACCCCCATACCCGCCAGGGTACTCAAGAGAGTCATTCCTTCGTTTATTGAGAGGGATGAGGGGAGCCGGTTTGCCAGAAAGATAACTTCCTCACCAATTTTTACCGAGTCTTTAAAGGGCCAGATCATCCAGAGGGAACCAGCTACCAGTCCCAGGAGAAAGCCCATGGTCTGATCATGGTAACGCTTTATAAGAAAATTAAGAAACCGGCTGAAAAAAAGAATACCAACAAGGCATCCAATAATGAAAAAAATTAAAATCCAGTCCAGTTTGTGCACCGCCCTGATAACATCAAAATAGCCCCCCAGCAAAAGAAGAAGAAAAGATCCGCTTACACCGGGAAGGATCATCGTTGAGATAGCCACAGCCCCAAGAATAAAGAAATAGAAAAAGTATCCCGGGCCACGGGAACTGCTGTGACTTTCAGTTGCCGGCGATACACCGGTAGTTTTTTTGAGAGCCTGTTCCTGTTTTACCTTTGCCTTTTCAATAAGGGCATCTCCGGAAGAAACTGCTTCAGCGGTGATAACCACCAGGAGAGCAGCAATGCAGGCAGCAATCCATACGACCCATGCCTTTTTTCTTTTTATCAATACATAGGGGGCCCAGGCGGAAACCAGAACCAGTCCAAAGAAAAAACCATAGGTAGGATCATGATACTCTTTTAAAAGCATGGTCATAATACCGGCAAGGGCAAAAACAGCAGAAATGGCCCCTGCAGCAATAATTATGAGAAACAACGCGTCAATTCTCTTTAATTCTTCCTTGAAATCAGACCAGGCGGATTCTTTAAAAAGAACAAGATTGAACAGGCTCTTTGCCGTGACACTGTTTATATTATGAATAGCATCAATGAGACGCTCATAAATGCCGAGAACCAGAGCCATGGTCCCACCGGAAACACCGGGTATAATATTGGCCACCCCGATAACGGCACCTTTAAAAAAACTGCTTACGATCATATTCTTCTCCAGATAAAAACTCATCTTAGATAACTGCGGATATTTATTCTGTCAATATTATTTCAAGAAGGGTGTGCCGGGCACTGAAGAACTTTTAAAATCTATAACCGACTCCAGCACGATAAGCGAGAGAATGATTCAGGTTAATACCTGTAAATACAAGCTGATAATCAATACCGGCAAATACGGTGAAGCGGCTCCACTGGTAGCTCAATGCAGCACCACCACCAATCATGGCATCAGCACTGTGAGAGGTCTCCGGAGCACCAAAGGTCCAGTCCCGTACAAGAATATGCCATGCCATGCCGCCACCGGCCCTGAACTGTAGATAAAATCGCGATCCGGCTAATGGCAGTGAAGCGGCAAGATAAAGGCCGGGGACTAACTGATGAAGCGTGCTTTCAACTATATCATCTCGGCTTTTCGATGAATAATGAGCATAGGAAAAGGAACCCTCAAGGTAAAAATAATTCCCTGTTAACCATCCACTCAGTAAAGGAATCCGGGCAAAGGGAATCCCGCCCCGAAAAAAGAAACCAAAATAACCATGATTCAAAGGTGCCTGCCATTTATCGAGAACCTGTACAAGCTGGTAGCCACCATGAAGATATATTCTCCCCACGGGGCCTTTATCTTTACTCACGGGCCGGTAGACGGCTATGTTACGGGTATCACTTATGCCGCCGGGATTGGTCACAACCAGGGAGAAACTTCCCTCTGAAGCGGGTCCGGTTATAATCCTGCATGCAACCAGGTCATCATCCTTTACGCGACATTTTTCAATCCTGATGCTTTTGCCCTGATTTTTTATTTTAACACTGGAACCAGGTTCAAAATTACTTCCCCTGATAATCACTTCAAGGTTTGATGATGAAGGAAGTTTATCCGGTTCCACCGAGGAAATAACCGGTGCTACCGGCTGCTTGATTACCAGTGGGGACCAGTCAGACCACGAGACAACTTTCTCAAAACGGTTTACCGCTCCGATCCTGACCTGATAGGTTCCAGGTTTCAGGACAAAGTAATGTTCTGAAATTCTGGTTCGCATATTAAGCACAAGATTGCCATCGATGTCTTTGATATGTATTGCATAGGAAACGGCACCTTCAACAGCTTCCCAGCGTAAATAATTCTTTTTTGGCCTTTCACGGGAACGCTCTTGTGCAAAGACTGCCGAAGACCCGCCGGTAAAACAAAAAAACATTATAACTACAAAAATTGCAAAAGATATCCTCACAGCTTATCTCCATACTGAAGTGATGGAGATAAAATTTTCGGCTTCGCCAGAGGGGCCCCGAGAGTAAGGGAAAAAGAATTTTGAGAAACAGGGCCGGCGATTGTTTTCTCCTTTGTATCCGGATGATTACTATAAGGCGTCACCCGATATGAAAAACCGCCTTCCCGAAGAATTGAGAGATTTCTTAATTCATAAATAGTAGCTTTTATCTTTTTATGGAACAGGAGCTGCCTGTTTCGTTGATTTTTAAAAAAAACCGAGAGAACATAATAATCAGCACCGGGAACTTCTTTCCAGATGAATCGCAGCCTGTCCCGCTTTGACATATTGATAACCATATTTTCCTGAGGTGATATCAGAACCGGCCGCTGAAGAGTTGCGACAACATCAAATATACCCGGCCGGCTTCGCTCAAAATCTTTTCCCTGTTGATCTATATTAAAAACACGCCAGTAGTACCTGCCGGCTGAAAAACCTTTAAGGCTGTAATGGTTTTCGGGAACAACCATTGAATGTATTTTTTTTCTAAAATCTATGGTTTTAGAAATTTCAAGGCGATACCGTCCCAGAATACCGCCCTGCCATACAAAATGCACCATATCAGCTTTTTTATCTGCAGAAAGAAATATAGTATGACGATCCGGGGGTTTATCGAGGCGTATCGGTTCATGTTCAATAATATTTATAATCCTAGTCTCAGACCGCAAAGGCTCATCTCTGTCAGGAAGATTAGCAGAAACTCGCCAGTAATACCTGCCCACGGGAAGTGAAAAATTTGGAGAGACTTTCATCGATACAGTTCTTTTTTCACCAGCTATTTTTGTAAATGTGGGATCCTTTGCCAGTTCTAAATGAAACCGGGCTCCTGGTTTCTTAAAACTCCAGGCAAAAAGAAATTTTGATTTTATTAAGTAAAGCCTGCTGGCACGCCACTTCACAAGAGGATAGAGAAGTTGTGGTGGAGAGACCTGTCGTTGTGTCGCCAGTGTAAAAAAACGCCAGGGACTTTCCTGTTCATAAGGGAAGGATCCAAGCGATCCATTGACTGTAACCTGCCAACGGTATTTCCCATCAGGCAATTTCTCAACGGCAATCCCCGATGAAACGGTTGTTGTTTCTTTTACCGTCATGTGCGGATTTGCAGCAGGCACGATACGAAGCTTATAGGTCTCCCCTTTTCTGCTGCCACGCCAGTTAAAAAAAATCAGATCATTACTATCAACTGAAAGAGATACTGCATTTTGAGGAGAAACCAGCCTCACAGGTTTCAAAGGAACAATTGTAAGGCGGCGTTGTAGACTTTTTTTATTTCCTGCAACCAGATGCCAGTACCAGGTTCCCACGCCTAGATTCTGTGAGACCTGTCCGCCATGAGCTATCCGCCTGATGACTCGACCACTGGTATTCCTCATCACCAGAAGCACCTTCTCTTTTTGAGAATTCGAACGCCAGCTAAAGATAATTTTATTTCCTTTTGCGGGCAGAAAATAATTATCAGGGGGCTCCAGGGGTTCTATAACTTTTTTATCCACTTTAACAGTACTTCCTTTTGAGTCAACCGTCGCAACCTGTCTGTTGCTGAGCGTGAAGGTTTTCTTTCCAGAGAGTATTTCCGCATTCCCTTTAGAAACCGAAAGCTGAACTTTTTTGTCACTACTGCCGCGTAAAGATGCTTCGCTTTTGTCTAAAAGAATTGTACTTGAACCGGAGGTTACGGTAATACCACCGCTGCTGGTGTCAGACTTTGCCTGGATGCCTCCGTACCTGAAATTGATACTGACCCCCTTCCGTCCCGAAGCCAGAATAATCATACTTTCAGCATCCATTTCGATGACAGAACCATCAAGAAGCTTTAGAGATGCAAATGAATTTTCCCTGGTTTGAAGATAATCCCCTTCATAGACCGCCATGCTGCGTTCTACTGATTCCCATAAAACCTGATCGGAAAAACGCCGTTTAACTGTTTTTTCAACAAAGGTCATTTCACCCAGCTGTTTTTCCTCTCCATGATAGATGCCCGCTCTAAAGGTACGGTATAATAACACTGAACATACCACTATCACTACACACCCTGCAGAAAGAGCAATAAAGGTGCTATGTGATGATTCTGTATTTAACCTCGGCAATACCATTTTCATTTGCACCAGTTTCTTCCGGTTTTATACCGATACGGTACTGCAGCTCAGCCAGGCTCCCCGGGGCATCAGGATCATCTTTGCGGCCCAGAACCGTATAGACATCCAGCGTCTCTTCCTTTCCCTTCACCTTAACCTGTTGCATTTTTTCCATAATAAAATCATCACGAAGTTGTTCATAAACATCCGCAGTAATTAAAATATCGGTGCCGAAAGGTTTATTTAAAGCCTCAATCCTTGAAGCGATATTAACGGATTTGCCAATGACCGTATATTCCATCCTATCAGCTGATCCAATTTTCCCGGCAACCACATCACCGGCACTGATGCCGCAGCCGTTATGTAAAACAGGATGTCCCTCCTCCTTCACTGCCGCATTCATCTTTCTCAGGGCTTCCCTCATATGCAGTGCGGTCTCTACAGCCTTTTGTGCGTCATTATCCTGAGAAACCGGAACTCCCCAGAGAGCCATAAGGGCATCTCCAATAAATTTATCTACTATTCCATTTCCGTCATTAATACAACGAACCATTTCAGTCAGATAAGTGTTGAGAATATCCACCACGAGTTCCGGTTCGAGACGTTCAGACATGGACGTAAAGGAACGAATATCACAAAACATGATTACAGCACGTACCCTTTTCCCACCCAGACTAAGATCTCCCTTCAAAACCTCTTCTGCAATTTCACGATTAACAAACTTTCCAAAGGCATCTTTAATTTTTTCACGTTCTTCGAGCCCCTGCCCCATTGCAACAAAAGACTCAGTTAATAAGCCAATCTCATCCATGGCAGCGGGTTTGAGGTCAATATGATAGTCCCCTTTTTTAATCTGTTCTGTGGCTCGAGCCAGGTTGATGATCGGACGAGTCAGAGATCGGGCAAAGAAAAAAAGGAATAAAACTGCAAGTGTTATTACAATAATCAGAATGTATATATTCCTTTCCTGGATTCTGTAGACTGCAGCAAGCGCCTTATCTTCAAGAACCCTTACGATAACACCGAGCCCGCCGATACCGACACGAGAAAATGAAGCGAGATATCTTTTTCCTTCATTATTCCGGTATCGAATTTGTTTGCTGTCAATTGTACTGGTCAGCATTTCACGAACAACGGGATCATTTAAAACCACCATTCCCATCTGTACTTGAGAACTGTCCGGATGGACCAGTACTTCACCGAGATTATTTACAAGTAAGGATTCTAACACCCCTTTTATTTTAAAGTTGCGGTACAAATGCTCCAGGGCTACAAAAATAAATATTCCTCTGTTCCTCCCGACGGGAATCAGGACAGCCGCAACAGGTCTTTTTACCTGGGGTGAGATATTTAAAACTATGGTCTCTCCAGTGAAAACACGGGAAAAACTTTTTTTCCGATTAGCAATAATCCTTCCACAAAAAGCAGAGTCAATTTTCATGTTTTTTTTATAGCTGTCATTGAATCTGCAATGTTCCGGAAAAAGACCCTTCCCCTGTTTCCTGATAAATCCAGTAGCAATATAATGGCTGTTTCGAGAAAAATAATCATTTTTAGTTAAATTCTTTTGACCGGGGAGATTCGTCATCATAATTGATGTTCCGCTCTTGACGATCACTTCCATATCACTTTGAATTTTCTCGCCAATCAACTCTGCAAAATTTAAATTATTTTCTAAAATTCTGGAGATATTATCTTCTTTAAAGAAATATGTTGCCAGTAAAATCATGCCAAGCATCGAAATAATGACTATACCGGAAATTGAGGCAATCAGCTTGGTTCTTAATGAGAGACGAACTGACTGCTGCAAGACATTTTCTTTACTATCTGCAGTTCCTTTCTTCGACTTATCAAGGATCCAGGTCTTTATTCTGCCAGATGAAGAAAGAGCACCTCTTTCCTTTTCAGTCTTTTTAACACCTGATCTGACCATGTTTCTTCTGTTACTGTAATGTTCTATAGCCTCACGATGATGCTCCAGATTTTTTTTACTTTTAAATACAGCCGAAGCAAGGGAGCGCGCTGAATTTACTTTTTTCCCGAGATAAACTAAAAAAAGTGTAAGAAAAAATTTTACATTATCCTCATTATCAAAGGAAAAAAGCATAATATTGTCATGTGCCAAATGTGATGCCAGGTCTTTAAAAATTCGATTCAATTCATCATGAGACCCCATGTAAAGAGGAAAGAGATCGACAGCAATAGTTTTGATATTCTCATCACTGTAAATCCTCTGTACATTCTCAATAAGGTTTTTCTGGGCAGGGGAATCATGGAGTATAACAATGGTTGTTATTTTATTTTTTTTGATAAAGGGAATTTTAAATTCATTTTTTAGAGTTCTTGTGTCAGCCATAAAAAAAGGCTTTACCGGCAGCATGCCTACAAAAAGCTGATGGGTCATTTCAAGATGTTTAAATATTATTTTTTTCCCCATATTCTAAAACTCTCAGATATTCCCCTTTAAATATTTTAATCAGTTGTCGGGGTATATCATTAATAACCGCGCCCCTTTACCCTGAATGAAGGAGAAGGGTTAACCGGATCATTATTGATTATAGTAATGCTGCCTTTTTTAGACCCGTTATATAAGGGCAAAAAAGCTACATTAAAATTTGTCTTTGCACCCGGCACGAGAACTGAAAGCATCCCCGAGGTATCCAGACTAAATTCATCAGCGTTCTTGTCTCCGAGTACAATTGAGTCAATGGTGAGATCAGCACTACCGGTATTTTCAATAGAAAATGTAACCTCTTCACTCGTATCACCTGTCTGAACAGTGCCGAAATCATATACTCCGTCTACCAGTGAAATAATATTAGTGCCCTGCACAATTGTTATTTCCGGCTGAGGAACAAGCAAAGATGTACCAGTTAAATAGATAGTAAAAGGATTCTCAGAGAGGTCGTTTGTCGGCACTGCGATCATGGCGTTGTGTGTTCCCTCTGAATTCGAAATATACTCGACATCAAACGAATTAAAATTACTTGCAGGGATAGTAGCAGAAAAATCAAGTGGATCAATAGTAAACTTATCAAAATTAGTTCCAGTAGGAACTACCGGTCCAATAGTTAATTCTGCCGCCCCGGAGTTTCCTACCTCTATTGTGACTGTTCTCGTCTGATTTGTCTGAAGAATCCCAAAATTATATAAATGATTGTTTTCAACTGACACCCCGTCAATTTTGACATCAATCTCAGGCTCACCTGCACCTGCAGTTGTAAAACACCACTGGTATGTTTCATACAAAGGTTCGCCCACAGTCGTTTTTACATCTGTTGTCAGCGTGGCACAATAAGTCGTATCAGATAGAAGCGTAGAAGCAGGAATCAGAGTAATTACTTTATCAATGCTGTTATAATTAATGCTGGAGGAACCCATTCCATTATCCAGAAAAAAGTTTGATGATATAAGAGTTGCGGGATCAACATTATCATTCAACTTAACAGTTATTTCTGTATTTACGGAAACATTGGTCTCATTGTTTGCAGGAACAGTTTCAAGCACTTCGAGGTAATAAAGATCAGGACTATGTAGCCATTCCCACAGCATATCAGAAGTACAATACTGAAGCAATGGAACCAGGCAGAGCAAGAAAATCGCCTTACACAGTCTTTTTCTCATAAAATCCTCATCAATCTGGAGTGTTACTATAATACTATTATTTCTGACTAAATTCAATAGCTGTTCATAAATTTTCACACAACTGCCTCTATTCTCCTGAGTATCCCCATCGAGAAATCATAAAATTCTTGCAATTATGTTTTTATTATCCATACTATGGCATAATTCCTACCGGGAGGATGCATGAAAACCATTGGAATCATCGGCGCCGGAACCATGGGGACGGATATCGCCCATATTACGGCCGAAGCCGGCTTTGACGTGCTGGTCTATGACCGCGATGAAACTCACAGCAGAAATGCTTTTAATACTATTCAGGATAGACTGAACCGCTATGTCAATACGGGACGAATAGAGAAGGAGCGGGTCAGCGAAATAACAACAAAAATCCGTCTCCACCAGGATATCAGGGACCTTTCTGCTGCTGACCTGGTCATTGAAAGCGTTACCGAAGACCTTGAAACAAAAAAGCAGGTCTTCAGAGAACTTGACCGTGTATGCCGGGCAGAAGCCATACTGGCAACCAACACATCCTCAATTTCAATATCAGCGATAGCCTCAGCAACACGACGGCCAGAATCAGTAATTGGTCTTCATTTTTTAATTCCCGCGCGTACCATGAACATGGTTGAAATCATTTCAGGTCTTTCAACAACCCGGGAAACCTTTGAGACAACCCGCTACTATGTAAAAAAAATAGGCAAAAAACACGTGAAGGCCCGGGATTATCCCGGCTTCATGATAAACAGAATGCTCATACCAATGATTAATGAGGCGATTTTTCTTTTCTTTGAAAATGCCGCTTCAGCGGAAAATATAGATAAAATAATGACCCAGGGACTGCACCTACCCATGGGTCCCCTTGCACTGGCTGACATGATTGGACTTGATGTAGTCCTGGCGGTACTTGAAGAGATGTATCACGGCTATGGAGACAGTAAGTACAGGCCCTGCCCGCTGCTGAAGCAATATGTATCCGCAGGCTGGCTGGGAGAAAAAACCGGTCGCGGTTTTTTCATGTATTAAGTAACAGAAGGGGGAAAAAATGACCCAGGAGACAGTATCAATGCAATTTCATTTTATGGAAGACTCAAAAATTCTTATTGGTGAGATCAGTGACGCAAAGCTGGATAAAGATTCAGCAGAAGCCATTTACCACCATACTGAGCAGGAAGCCCCCAAACAACCTGACTATAAGGGCTTTATTCTCAATGTACTGGCGGTCAGCGAAGTAAGCGATTCGGCACTTGGCTACCTGATGAAGTCACTGGAACTGGTTAAAAAAGTAAAGGGCTACATGATACTGGTCATGACTGAAGCCCTGCTGCAGGATGTGATGTTGCGCCATCCGGTTCTCTTTGACTACTATGCTATTTTTCACACGATTGATGATGCCATTGCCTACATAAAAAAACAGTAAGTATCAAAGCAGAATTCGAGGATCAAGGCATCAAAAGGCGGGCTGCACCTGCATCCCGTCTTTTACATTTTTTCCCGGTACAAGAAAAACTTCCTTCACGATAATCCTTCTGCCTTTTCGGCAAAGATGATTGCTATTCCCTGAATAGACTTAAGGCTGATTATAAATAATACAATCTATCATTACTGCTATCTTACAATCGCTTACATGAATTTCACTATCAACTAATTGTGTACTTGAAAATATTTTGATTATCGTGTAGGATAAAGGCAGTTTAAGAGGATATACTGTAATAACATATGTTCCGGGAATTTTCCCATCGGGGGGTTATAATGAACTTAAAGGCTTTTCTAATTTTTCATTCTGCAGTCTGTTTTATCTTTGGCCTGCTCTGTGCAGTACTTCCTGCGGTGTTTGAGCCCCTGTACGGCATTATACTTAATCCAGTTGGAGAACTGGTAGCCCGCTGGCTCGGGACAGCTCTCCTGGGGCTGGGGTTGATAACCTGGTTTGCCCGGGATGAAGCACAAAGCAGCCTGAAAAGCAGCATTCTCCTCACCATATTCATTGTCGACATCATTGGAACAATTATCGCTTTCTGGAGTCAAACGACCAGTATAATGAATGAATGGGGCTGGAGTCTGGTAGCCCTCTGGATGTTCCTTGCTGTCGGTTTCGGCTACTTCAGACTCAATGAAAAATACTGATTTTGTTGCTACTCAGGACGCATAGTTGGAAATAGAAGGACGTCTCGAATAGAAACCTCACCGGTAAGAAGCATGACCATTCGGTCAATACCTATGCCGAGGCCTCCTGCCGGGGGCATGCCAACCTCAATGGCCTGAACAAAGTTTTCATCCATCGGCGGAGCTTCGTCATCGACTTCCCTTCTCAAAGACTGCTGATAAAGGGTATCTCTTTGAAATACCGGGTCATTTGATTCGCTGTAAGCATTTGCAAATTCAGTACCATTAATAAACAGCTCAAAACGCTGCAGCAGTTCAGGCTGTTCATAGTCAACCTTGCAGAGAGGAGTTGTTTCTACCGGTTGATGGGTAATAAAAGTCGGCTGAATCAACTTGTCCTCAACAGTAAGCTCAAAAAGCTCATTTATTGCCAGGCCGCGAATATAATCACCTTTCAGAACCCCGTCATGTTTATCAATTGCCGCCTTCAGCTCATCATCGCTCATTGCGTTTACATCATACCCGCCATGCTCTTTGATTGCATCAATCATGGTCATCCGTCTCCAGGGAGTTTTCAGGTTTATTTCTTTCCCGTCAAATTGAGTATCCGTTGTACCGTTTATCTCGAGGGCAGTCTCTTCAAAAATAGTCTCGGTAATCTTCATCATGTCCTCATAATCTCCATAGGCCTGATATAGCTCAAGCATGGTAAATTCAGGATTATGAGTACGGTCGATCCCTTCATTTCTAAAGCATTTCCCCATTTCATAGACCCGGTCGAATCCTCCGACCAGAAGGCGCTTCAGGTACGGTTCGAGGGAAATCCGCATATAGAGTTTCACATCGAGCGCATTATGATGGGTTGTAAAAGGTGCGGCAGCGGCGCCACCGTAGATAGGCTGCAGTATCGGAGTTTCAACTTCAAAAAACTCCCGCTGATCGAGAATTTGTTTAACCTTTCGGATAATTTTAACTCTTTTGGTAAAGGTTTCTTTTACTCCGGGGGTTACCAGAAGATCCATATGACGGTTGCGGTACCTCAGCTCCTTGTCAGAAAAAAGATCAAAGGTCTCGCCATCTTTTTCTTTTACCACTGGTATGGGCCGTATATTCTTCGTGAGCAGTTCAAGGGAGTTCAGGTAAACAGTAATTTCACCCACTTTGGTTTTCTTTACAATACCTTTGCCGCCGATGATATCGCCAAGATCAAGTTTTTTGAATAATTCATAGGTTTCGTCACCAAGATTTTTCTGAGCAACATAGAGTTGAATGCGCCCATCCCTGTCCTGTATTGTACAGAAACTTGCTTTCCCCATTACCCGCTGGGCCATAATCCTCCCGGCAACAGATACTTCAGCTTCCCCTTCAAAAAGTTCTTCAAAGTTCTCAATGATGCCTTCAGAATAATGGGTCACATCATATCGATAAGGGAAGGGATTCACTCCCAGTTCTTCTCGAATCTGCTGTAATTTTTCTTTTCGTATCTGAATAAGACTGCTACTGTCTTCCATGCCGTTCACCTGTTCCAGGGGGATATATGAGAATACTGCATTCTTTTTTCAGGAATCACTGTGTCAAATTAATTTTAATAATGAAGGGAGTATTTTCCCGGACAATCCTTATTTTCGGGACTGCCCGGGACTGTCGAAACTCAGGCAAGAAGAGACTTTACCGCGTCATAATCAGGCTCCTGGGCAATTTCAGGGACCTGTTCGGTATAGAGAACCTTTCCTGTCTCATCAATTACCACTACGGCTCGTGAAAAAAGACCCGCAAGGGGACCGTCAGCAATTCGAAGGCCGTAATCTTCTCCAAAAGAAGGGCCTCTCATCTCTGAAAGTGGAATAACAGCCTTAAGCCCTTCGGTCGTACAGAATCGGCCATGGGCAAAAGGAAGATCCTTTGAAATACAAAGAACCACAGTGTTTTCAAATTTCTCCACTTCGGCATTAAAACGCCGGACAGACATGGCACATACATCCGTATCAAGGCTGGGAAACACATTGAGTACCACCCGCTTCCCCCGAAACTCCTTCAAGTTTTTATCGGCCAGATCCGTCCCGGTAAGACTAAAATCGGGAGCAGTGCTTCCAACAGCCGGAAGACTTCCCACGGTATGGATGCTGTTTCCCTTTAATGTTATCTCAGCCATAAAGAACCCCCTGAAAATTATTTAAATATTAAAAGATCAACAGTTACTATGGTAACAATATTGAAAGGAAGTTACGACTGCAATGCCCTTACCGGGCAACGCGATGAAGAAAATACGAAACAACCCTGTCAAGGCTGTAGAGTTCTGACATATGCGCATCAATGCCCGGATCATTTGAGGCATTCTGTTTAAGCTTAGTGAGATAAGTTTTCAGTTTTTTGAGTTCATCAGGACGCCTCAGGTGTCCCTGCTCAACGGTATTTTTTACAAGATCAAATTCATATCTACGAAGATGAACCCGTAGAAAAAAATCGATCCCATAGATGCTGATCAGCTTTTCAACAGGAAGGTCTTTCCTGTTGTCATCAAAAGAAACGGCTTTATCTGTATCTACAGCCCTCCGCTGGTTTCTACTCCGGGGGTCCTTTTTGGACGCTTTCTTCTTTTCTTCCTTGATCTTCTGCTCTTCATTAACTTTTATGATTTCTTTTTGAAAAAGATCCTTCCGCTCATTGACTAATTCTTCCAGTAACAATTCTTTAGTATCTTCAGTATAATCATTGAATTTTTTTTCCAGAAGGCGTTCATATTCATCAAGCATTATCGCTTTATTGGCAACAGACCCGAGGGGCGTATTGGCAATAGTATTTATTCTGGGAAAAAGTTCAGCAATTGCCTGCCCGGCCATGGTTTTTTTGCCGTATTCCTCTTCATAAAGACCAACCAGTAAATCCTGAAAAACCAGCTTCAGCCGCCGAATGGTTGTCATATCCGCATCAACATAACCCTGGACATGGTCAATATTCCGATCCTTGTCTTCTTTTGAAATTTCAAAAACAAATATTTTATGGGCATCACGGAGGAGAATAATTAAATTCTCAAACATCAGATCATCAATACCTGTCCGAGTTGTAATCTCCTTGGAAAAAGTATCGGAATGAGGAATAGCGTCCCGATTATCCTTCATATTTCCTTTGACTATAGCATTGAAAATGTCATCGATAAGAGTATGTAAATCCATATATCGCCCCTGGAACCTGTTCAGTCACTTACCGATGTATCGATAAAGGCATCTTCGAATTCTCTGATAATTCCTGCACTGTCGCTGCTGTTATAGACTACTATATTTTTAAGATGAATATAGGCATCAAGGTCAATTTCAGTAAACTGTAAGGCAATACCCTCTGCGTCACTTCTTATAACCCGGCCGAGAAAATTCAGCTTAAGCTCCGTTGTGGTCCCGGTGAGGGAAAGAACAACTTCTACCAGAGTATCCAGTGGAGCTGATTCACCGGTTTTTATCAGCATGCCGCTGGTACTCAGATTTTCAACCTCACCTGAAATATCAGTACTGTCGAAATGGATGTATGCCTTTACATGAAAGGGTACCCGCTTTACCACTCGTTCTTCCATTGCTTTACTCCTTATTGCTTTCCTTATTCAAAGTATAACACAGGGTATAAACAATATCAAGAAGAGTTCGGACATTATTTGCCGTGTTTTTCCGAATTCAACTTTCTTTCCCAAAATAAAAAACTTGCAACATTCAACCCTTAACTGATACCTGATTACAGTAGATTCTGATCAGATAACAGGGGAAAACCGATGCATGATACAACAACCAGATCCTTTGAACTCGGCCCAATAAGGCCCCCCAGTGAGGCCTACAGTATACTGCTGCGCCTGACCCGCAACTGTCCCTGGAACCGCTGCGCCTTCTGCCCGGTCTATAAGGGGCAGAAATTTTCTCTTCGCCCTGTTGATGAGATCATGTCAGATATTGAAAGTATGGCATATATCCGCGACCTGCTTATTGAAGAAAACAGGGCCGGGAACCTTTCGACAGAAACAAGCTTTTTTGAGATTGCCCAGGACAAAAAAATTGATGAATCCCATATAAAGCAGGTGGCCTTCTGGATGAACTCAGGCATGGAAAACCTGTTCCTCCAGGATGCCGATTCCCTTATCATGAAGACCCCCCAGCTTCTTGAGGTGCTTCAGCATATCAGGAAAAAATTCCCGTCGATACAGAGGATAACCACCTACGCGCGGGCCCATACGGTAAGCAGAAAAAGTGATGAGGAGCTTCAGGCACTTTACAAGGCGGGGCTCAACCGCATTCATATCGGCATGGAATCAGGCTCGGACGCGGTGCTGAAACTAATCGAAAAAGGTGTCACCGCAGAGCGGCAGATTGATGCGGGCCGGCGGGCCATAGCCGCGGGTTTTGAGGTCTCCCAGTATTTCATGCCCGGTTCAGGGGGCACAGAGCATAGTGAAGAAAATGCCCGTGAATCAGCCCGTGTTATCAACGCGGTCAACCCGACCTTTATCCGGCTCCGCAACACGATACCTGTTCCCGGGACGCCCCTCTTTACATTGATGGAAGAAAAAAAATGGACTCCCCTCTCGGAAGAAGAGAAGGTCAGGGAGATACGCCTTTTTATCGAAAATCTCGATGGGATAACCAGCAGGCTGGAAAGTGATCACATCATGAACCTTCTTGAAGATGTTGAAGGAAGTTTACCTGCCGATAAGGATGCCATGCTCACGACCATCGATTCCTTCCTCTCCATGAAAGAAGAAGACAGGGAATGCTATATTGTGGGACGCCGTGTTGGAAGAGTCCGGTATCTCTCAGGCTTTCACCCCACCCCTGAGCTGACGGGACTCAGGGATGAATTAAAAAAAAGATACGGAAGCCTTGATGCGGCAATGATGGAAGTTCTTACCAATTATATATAGTATACCGTTTACTAAAAATCATACTGATCCCGCATCTTCTGGTACTCCGCAACTGTGGCAAGACGGCGGATCCGTTCCTGGGAGGCAGCAATAGACCTGTTCAGCTGTTCAAGCCCTGAAAGAAACAGGTCAGCCCGTTCATCACGGACAAATCGGCTGAAGAGAAGCATTAACGAGACAACCCGCGTAAGAATTTCACGGGTGGTCTCTCCGCCGCCTTCACTTCCTTCTATAATTTTTTCTGAATAGTACGGAATAGCAAAGGAACCCTGGTGGAGCATCTCTTCTGAAATGACCCGCGGGTCTCCCGCTACATACTGCTGTGCCGTGTTGTTATGGCCCCGTAAAAGACGCATCAGTTTTTCTGACATAGATGAAAGATGTTCCAGAATTTCCCTGGCAATGCCTGCGGACTCTCTCTTCGGCCCCGATTGATTACCGGGATTTTTTATCATTTTTAAAAAGTCACCCCGGGAAAATTCTTTCACCGCGTAGGGATATTTTGCCAGACGCTGCTGTAAAAGATAAAGCTTCTCCATCTCGAATTGAAAAAATGCTGAAGAAAATATGCGTCCTTTCCGGTTATCAGAAAACCTGACCTCTCCGGATAGAAGATCAGTAAAAGACGGGAAGAAGGCGTCAAAGAACCTGATAATAAAATCGAGCATCTTTTCCCGATCGACTTCGAAGGTCCCCTCATGAATATTTGATGTCCCGTTATAAAAATCAGCAAGGGGCTGATAGTCAAAGGAGCCATCACCGGCAATATTAACATAAGCGGCAATATGTTCCATCTCTCTTTTTTGGCTGAGATCCCTAACCAGTTCTTTCATCGATTTATCAATAGCCTTGTCAATATTATGCCTGATCTCTCCACTGCATTCAAAATCAAAATTGTTAATTATTACAGGATATCCATCCTGAAAAAGATTATTAAAGGGAATCACCCGTCGGCAGCGGGCCGTATTGGCGGCTGTGATAAAACTCCCGAGATTCATTGAATGTGGTGAATTTTCAAGAATACTCTGAGCAAGGGAGACTATCCGGTTTTTCTCAATGGATAGTTCCGGATGAAGGGAGATGACATCCTTCAGCTTCACAATAATAAGATCAGTGTAATGATTTTTATAATGGCAGTTAAAATAATGCCCTTCGAGCTGACTAATTTGAGCAAGAACCTGTCCATGACGGAAATCCATAAGATGAATACTCGTATCTATTATCTGGCGACAGAGAAGGTCGAGCTCAACCAGCAGGTTATACTCCATTTTATCCAGATGCTGCCATCCGATGGAAAGGATCAACTTCAGGGAAAATACCAGTTCTGCAGCATCATTACGTATCCTCTTAAAAAACAATTCGGTCATTTCCCTATCAATGCTGACCCGGGGTGGAAAGAACCGTACATTTGTAAAGAACGAGCGTCGGCAGAAGGCTCTCAGCTCCCGATAATCATGCAGAAAAAAATGGTGTAATTTTCTTTTTTCAGGAACAACCTTAATGCTTTTCTGAAAGTACCGTGCAGCCTCCCGGGTAATGATATTTTCACGCCGCAGGAGCGATTCAAGATCATGACTGTTTTCTTCGATTTTCGAAAGTTCTACGGTCTTTTTTTCACTATCGACCTGATCAATGAGATCTATTTTTTTCTCGGGGGGTATCTCCCGGCTGAGGATATCCTTAACCCTTCTGCTTTTTTCTCTGCTTCGTTTTTTCTGAAGCAGAGATCCAAGGCGGGCATAATCGGTATCATCTCCTTTTGTCTTTTTGCTTTCATCTGTGCTCATTCCATTTTCACCATCTGAACCAGTATTTGCTTTTCTATAAAAGTAGTATCATTATACTATAATATTCCTTGAAATTTTTCGGTTAAAATTACCTCCAATGAGGGTGTGTGGGGCCCCCACCGGGAGCCCCACACACCCTCATTGGAGGATAATACACCAAGAATTATATGCAGAAACAAACACTGATGATCATATACAAAAAAAAGGGGATTGTCCATGAATTTTCTGGACAACCCCCTTCTCTTTTAAATATATCTGGTTCTATTGGTTACTTATTTTGCTCTACTATCAAAACAAGCTTATTTGGATAGCTTTCCTTTACTTTTATTTGAAACCCCATATTGTTTGCCTTTGCAATAAGCTCATCGGCAAATTCATTGGTCTTTCCAGCAAAATATACTTCGAGACGTGAAGCCCGGCCCTTCTGACCTTTGGCGTTAACACTTTGTACACCACGAATCCGCTGTGACACATTATTTCTGAATTTTCTCAGCCCATTATAATCAAGACCGGTCACCAGAACATTAATCTGCCGATTATTGGCTGCCTTGACAAATTTACCCGTAATAGTTTTCATAAAGGGGCCCATTTTAAATTTGCCGCTATACTGATCGCTCTTACCAAGAATCTTCTTAAACACATTCTCAATGGCTTTCTTAGATGCGGTAGCTGAATCGATATGAACCCCGGGTGCATTTCTGCTGATTGCAGCAAGAATCCTGCCGGTATAGACATCAATGGCCTTAAGGCGGACAATTGCAGATTTTGATTTCATGTTTGAAGCGCCATAAGCACGAAGGACACCCGACTGGTCATTAGTCTGGGCGGTACCGATAATAATTACCTCTGCACCCGCGTCGTTAAGAAGTAGTTCCTGAACATCATCGCTCACCTGTCCCCTGATAGCCTTGTTCATACGTCTACGATCACGCTTCATCAGTTCCTGGGTCATGCTGGCATCAACAAATTCGAAACCTGAATTTCCCATCAGCTCCTGGATTACCATTTCAGTTTCAGTAAAACCGGGTGTATTTCTTTTTCTCTCAAAGGTCTCCTGGATAAGCACCATAAACTTTGGACGGCCATAGGTATTCAGTATACTCTGGATTGCATCTTCAATCGCTGCAGGCTCTACTGTTCCTTCTAGAGTGACAAAGTATTCTGTACCAGCCTGCCACTGCTTCACGATTGATTCATTCTTCACAAGACCAACTGATTTTGCTTTAACAATATTGGATACCAGCTCAAAGTCTTTCATAACACTGGTCCCGCTGATAGACTCACCAAGAATCTTTCTGACCAGTTTAATTTTTGCGTCACCGATAGCGCGATCCCGCGCAAGGGCTGTATCATTATCAAAAATAGTTGCATAACCGGTAGCCTGACCGCGGTTTTTCTGCATTGCAACCTTGTTGTTTTTTCCGGATTTTTTCTGTTTCCCCCCGCCGCATGAGACAAGTGCCACAAGCATAAAAAGTGACAAAATTATAGCAGTAGTCCGTTTCATTATTTACCTCTCAATGTATTTATATGCTGAATTGTGCAAACCAGTGGTAAATATAACCATTTTAAGACACTATAGTCAATTTTTTTTTAAATAAAAACCTGGTTAAAACAAGACATAATCAGCGGTATTTCCATGATAAGAGTTTTTCATCAATAAATTAGTTGCAAAAATAAGACAGACAGTTAGGATCATAGTTTATTGAAAGGGATCTCAAGAGTTGCAGCGGGAATCCCGGACAAGTGAGGATACAGTGCAGCAGCAGGAAAAAAACTTTTTACAGTCAATCAAACTAGAAATAAGCCGAAGTTTCAAACTCGCCCCCTACGAGCGAATTTCTTTTCACCGGATACTCGGGATTCTTCGAACTGAAACAGGACAAAACATCCTTCTCAATGAGCTGGAAAGGGGCCCCGATATCAGGCAAAGTGCCATATCAGTCCTTTCAAAATTTAATACCGCTGAAGTTACCCAGCGCCTTAAGTCTCTGTTTGAAAATAATATATCACCTTCAGAAGTCATGCACATTCTCAATCATCTTGAAGAATTCGGCACCACTGATGATATCGAAGATATTATTGCCTTCTTAAACCGCCTTGAAGAGTCTGATAACAGCCCCCATATTACCGGAAAGGCCTTTTCGGTATTAAAAAAGATAGGCTCAGGAACCGACGAGGTACTCAACTATCTACTTGCGGTTATCAACAGCGACAATCCGAATCGCTTCCTCCAGGAACAGGCAATACTTACTCTTTCTTCCTTTCGAATTGTTTCCTCTTTTGAAGAAATCCTCAACAGAAAAGATGACCGGCTCTGCTATTTTGTCTACCGCTCTCTCTATGATCTCAACAGCAGGCTTATTGACAGCATGAGAGAAGAAGCAACAGACACCGATGGTATATCCTTTTCATACTCAGACACGGGAAGCGAAGAAGATAAACTTGTTCTCGATGTGCGGGTTCTTCTCGGGAAAATGTCTCCCCGCTTTGATGACTATTCGAATCTGACTAAAATTGCCTTTATCAGCTCAATGATCTCATGCAATCACCGGGAATTTCTCATCTATGTAATGAAAGCATTAACATCAAGAGATCCTGAATTAATCAGCATGACCCTCTACGCCCTGATAAGCAACATTGAAAAACTTCGAGACCCCGATAAACTCTTCAGAAGCCTGATTGCCCTTTCAACAGAATCTGAACGGGACAATGAGCTGATTGTTGAAATATTTATTAAATTCTTTACCGGTATTGGCGAAGACCGCAAACACCACATTCTGAAGGATAAACTATACAGTTACATTGTAGTAACCCTTGAAACCTACTTCGAATCATACCGTCGTGATTTCATGATTAAAGATGTAGTGGAAAAAAGTTTTCCCGAAAGCTTCCAGCAAGTCAGAAGTTTCGTCCTTGAGCGTCTCACTCCAGAGCTAAAAAAGCGAATTACGACTTTTCTATCTTCAGAAGACGCTCGGACAACCCATAAACTTCTCGAAGCCATCTCAAACTGGGTTGCCTATGTCAATGAAGAAGAACAAGAGCAGCTTTATAACCTGATGGAGATAATGTTTGATGAAGACCAGAAATCCCGGGAAAATTCAGCGAGCCGTCTGGAAGACATTAACCATGAAAAACGGTACCTGCGAAACAGAATTGTTCGTCTGGCAACAATTATTGCCCGACTTCATATTACAGACGCCGCTTCTCCCCTTGTTAATATTTATAACTACCTGAAAAAATATCCAGATCAGCAGCTTCTGCATACAACAATAATCACTCTTTCTCACTTGAACTATTCATACATGCTGGGAGAAATAGAGGTGCAGCTGACAACAGGCGCTGAAGAAGACCAGCTTGAAGCCCTTAATTTTATCTCTCTTTTTACCGAGCAGCGTTCTCTCAATATTCTCTTCGAGTTCATTCAGGCGCATGGGGGCGAAGAAACCCCGCAGGTAGAAACGACACTTAATATTATTCTTGAGAGAGATATACGGGGAAATGTCACGGCAAACCAGCTCCTTAAAAAAACAATCGTAAACAGTAAAGAGAAAAATATTCTCATTGCCGCTATTCTCGGCCTTGGAAAATGCGGTATAGAATCGGATATTGAATATCTTGATAAACTATTTTACCGCATAAAGGATGCTGAGGTTAAGGATAGTATCGTGAGGGCCATAGGAGATATCCTTTCACAGAATATAAATTATAATAAGCGGCAAATGATCCGCATGCTTCAGGAATACCTGAAGGATCCCGGCATTAGGGTACGGGTCTATTCATGCCTTTTTCTTATCCAGCTTGGGGACGTCAATGCCATCCGCTCAATACGAGAAATGCTGGTTATTAAAAACAAAGGAATACAACGGGATATTCTTACTATCCTTGGAGACCTGCAGTCCCTTGAATTTTCATTTTTCCTGGTTTCTCTTTTAAAGGAAGAATACGGAATGATGGATGATATCATTTCTGTTCTCAGTAAACTACAGGAAGAAGACCTCAAGGAAATTGATGCCTTTATTGTTAACATTTTCAGAAAATATGAGGCCCCGGACTTTGACGGCCTTAGTGAAAAGGCAACCCCGAGTATTATCATCGTCGACAACCTCCACAAGGAGGAAGTAACTATTCTTTCACTCGATATAATAGATGTTGCAGACAGCGCCCAGCGCTTCACACTGCCTGAACTGATAACCCGAAACCTGAGCATAAAGTCTATTATCGCCACATCAATCACTCAGGAAGGCGGTATAGTCAGCCTGCTGACTCAGAAACGCATTGTCGCCTTTTTTAAAGATCCCGTCCCCGCCCTCAAAGCGGCCATGGGAATTTCTGATAACCTGAATACACTGCGGCTGAAATCGGCCTATGAGCAGCGGATAAATATCACCAACCAGATAGTCACGGTTCACAGCAGTATCATCAGAGACGAGCTGGTTGCCTATCCCGATTACCTCTTTGACGCGCTGAAAACACTTCCCCTTCAAAACCGGGTCATGATTGACCAAAATACTAAAGATAAAATAACTGAATCTTTTTCAACTAAAAACATTTCTGAGCTTATTTTTTCAGAAACCGTATCAGTCGTTAACCACTATGAGCTTCTCTGTGCCATTAACTTTCAGACAACCGTAGAAAACCTCCTCGGGCGCATCTACCAGGAAAAAGAACAGCGGGAAGAACTTCAGGCACGACTCGAAGAAGAGATTAAAAAGCTGAAACGGGGGGCCCGTTCCAGCTCCTCGGTTGCCATTACACGGGACCTTGAAAATATCGGCACCAAGCTGGAGCAGCAGCTTGATGAAATTGAACGCTATATACAGCGCCGCTCTACTGACCGGGAGATGAACCGGAATGTCCGCAAGATGCTTTCTAATGTGCTTAATCTTTACAAAGTGGAAATCTCGCGGCTTATTATTGAGTAGGTGCCCATTTTTGATGAAGGCGCGAAAACGCTTTCGCGCCTTCATAAAAAATGGGGCACCCTCTGCTACTAATACGTAATCTTTGTCCCCAGCATCATCTCAAGAATAGCACCCTTTTCCGAAATACCATTTAATTCCTTATAACCATCATTGGGGAAAAATACCCCGGTGGTAAAGAAAAATGAAAGTACTTCCCGGTACCGGTACTCTGCTCCCAGGTCAATTTCATTACCGAATAAACTTGAGCTCCCGGCTTTTTCCACGACTCTGAAATCAAAAACCCCAAGACGCATGGTTACAGAATCAAAAAGAGTATACTGCGCTTTCAATCCCACAGCATAGAGACCAAAGAGAGGCGACTCGCCGCTGCCTCGTACCGCCAGGCCGCCGGTATTGTCAATGGCAATGAGGCTGTACCCGTGAGAAGCCTTGATGTCCTGAAAGGAGTGCTTGTTGTCAGAGTTACCGGCATCACCGGTCGCTCCTTCATGAGAGAGGGAGAGTTTCAGGTCACCGAGGGTGTATTCCACCTCAAGGGCCCAGAGAGCTGCGGTGATGTTTGTTTTAGTTGATGTTATTACAGTAGGAGCCGGCTCCAAACCACCTGTTATTGAATAATTTCGGATATAACCAAAATTGAAAATGCCTGCTGCTTTAAATACAAAATCCCCGATGGTATAACTATTGTGCAGGCCAATCCAGTGGAGAAGCGCATTTCTTCCTTCATCAACAGTATCATAATCCCCATTACTATCACTATCTGAAAAAACTTTATACTTATCATACTCCCCTGCGTAATAAACATCTGAAGTCAGTCCATCGATAACAGATACCTTTCCTGTCAGCATCCAGACATTGTCATCATTATATTTCGGGTCTGTTGTTCCATCCAATGCCGCGGCAGCGTCATCAAAAGCCCTGAGAAACGAAGCCGAGAGCTGAAGCTGCTTTTTGAAGAGGTTGTGACTGTATTTAACGCCCGTGGCGTCCCGAGCAAGGATATACCCGCCGGGAAGAGAAAAGGGCATCAGTCCCAGGGTCAGTTCTGCCCCCTTGACGGGCCTGAAGAGCATATAGACATTACGGGTTATAATATTAGTTCCCCCGCTGCCAAGGGCAAAATCACCGGACCCGAATTTAGCGCTGATATCAAAGACAGTCCGTATCTCAAGATTCGGCAGAATCTTTAAAAATATACGGTTTCTAAAAAAAATATCCTCATAGTTTGCATGCTCGTAATTCCCGCCTGGAAATATTCCAGGCATTGCGATGCTGCTGCCAAAATACCAGGCCCGCATCCTTAAAAAACCTGAAATATCGAGACGCTCAAGAAGGGGATCCATGGTGCCCGCGCTGGCGGACCCGCCGGCGGTGACAAGGACCAGTAATACAGTGATAAAAATATTTCTAAAAACTTTCATGGTTCACTCCCTCACTTCGTGTTATATTTCTCAAGCCAGGAGCGAATCCGGCCGGTTCTAATCATCTCATCAACAAAAAGATCAATCTGATTTTTCAGGACCACGTCACCAAAGGGAAGACCGATGCAGATCTGTTCGGTCTGTGAACCGCCCTGGAGAAGCCGGTATCGACTCCGCAGTTTTGCGCTCGCCCCGTGGAGATATTTAAGGTAGAGAGAGTCATGAACAAAGCCCTTCACGCGGCCCTTTTTCAAGAGTCTCATTCCTTCTTCGTTGGTGGTTATAATGACACGCTTTGTATTGGGAAAATGTTCTTTTAAAAGTTCCTCGTAGGCGCTCCCCTTCTTGACGGCAAAGGAAAAACGGGTCAGGGATTTCAAATCCCAGATACTGCTGATGGGGCGTTCTTCGAATTCATCACCGTATCGTCTCTGGGGGAGGGCGTTTTTCTGTACTAAAACCCCCGGGGTCACCGAAAGGTAGGGCTTCGAAAACCAGATAATTCTTCCCCGCTTCAGGTTGCGCGAAAAGCCAGCGAGAATAATATCAACCCGTCCCTTCTGAAGGGCCGAAACATATCCGGCCACCGGGAGTTTTACCAGGGTCACTTTCACACCAAGAAACTTTCCCAGTTCCCGGGCCATTTCCATTTCAAGCCCTGACTTCCCCCCCTTAAAATTGAGAGGCGGATAGTGTTTTGAGATTCCTATTCTAATCTCTTTATTCGCTGTAATTCCTTTATAGACATCTGCTTTGGCCCCATGGGGTGATGCGAAAAAAATAAAACTGCAGAGCAAAACATTAATTACAATTGCTGTTTTTTTCAAGGGTCTACCTCACATTAATAATTTCAACCTTCTGTATAAGAATCATTAACAGGAACAGGGAATTTTTTCAAGGAGAAAACAGTTTTTAAGTCCGATACGGGTCTCAGCACAGGGCTTAATTTTTGAGAAAGGAAGGTATAAGGAAGAAAAGGCTCAGAGCCTCTTCCGCGTAAGGCGCTCACGCCTACTGAATAAACTGGTTGGAGAGATAAAGCTTGTGCTTTATCAGAACCGGGGAAGTTGTCAAAAAAAACCGATCCGTCTGATACTGAAGAAGAATCCGGTACTGCTCCGCTGCAGTTTTATAGTCCCGAAGCTTGAAAGCGGATTCACCAAAATAATAATGAAGTGACCGGTCGTAGGCCTTTCGCAGATTAATGGTCTTTAAAAGGTTCATTGCCTTCAGATATTTTCCCCGCCTGAAGTAAATCTTGGCCCGCCCCAAAAGTCCGTTGGGAAACCGGTGCTGCAGCTTCAGGGAGGCGTCATAATATTTTCGCGCCATTTCAAGCTGGTTTCGTTTATAAAAGATATCCCCGATGCTGACAAATACGTTGATGTCTCGATTATTAAGGCCCAGGGCCTTTCTGAAAGACTCTATCGCCTCGGAGTCACGATTCCACCGCTCATAGATGTAACCAAGCTGCATATAGGTTATCCAGTATTCCGGGACCGCCTGCATTGCCTTGGTAAAATGCAGGTGTGAAAGTTTCAGTTCGTTGTGATAGAGGTGGCAGATCCCGAGGTTGTAGCGAAAGGGAAAAAAGAGCGACCGCTCTGAGAGGGCAGCATCAAGTATCTTTTCAGCTTCCCGGTATTTTCCTGCAATGATGAGCTCGGCGGCCTGGTTGTTGACAACTGCTGCCCGCCCCGTACCGGTACAGAAAATCACCTTCTCTTTAAGGTAAATTCTCTCAGAGGGAAACTTCTCCACGGGAGGGTTCTTCGCGATTTTCAGGAGATGCTTCAGGTACCATATTTCGTCAAAGGCGGATACACTTCTTCCCAATCCTGAAAATAAAGCCGCCATGACCAGAAAAATAATAATTGTGAAACGGAAGTTCAGCTTCATCGCCTCAGAATCGCATCATCAATCATATCATCAACGGCACTGGAAAAAAGAACCCCCGAAGATTCAGACTGGTTCCCTGAGGCCATGATAATATCCTTCTGAAGTGACGTCTTATGAACCCCCTGAACCTGCAGGGTTATAAAATCAGAATACTGCATTGCCTGATCAGATTCATTTTGAAGGGTAAAAACCGTAACCACAACAATCAGTGCTGCTGTCGCAAGACTGGAGAAACCGTAGACAGTACGCTGGCGCTTCTGCTTCTTCTTTATCACCGCAGAGGCAATATTCCGGCTCCAGAGGTCACTTGCCATGCGCTTTTCAATTTCATGTTTCATGTTCTCGTTCTGTTCCTTTTTCATGACATGCCTCCCTGCATCAGTTTCTGTAGCATTTCCCGTCCCCGGGAAGTACGGGACTTCACAGTCCCGGAACGAATCTGCAGTTTTTCAGCTATCTCTTTCACGCTGTACCCTTCGGCAACAAGAGCGACCACACTTTTATACTTGTCGGGGAGCATCTCTATTGAATCCCTCAACAGGTCAAGGTCGCTGTCAAAGCTTATCCCATCTACGGCATCATCGACAGAGGTCTCCTGTATTTTTTTTGCCACCTTGTCAGATTCCCTGCCGAGTTTTTTATTCATCCGCAGGGCTTCATTTCTTGCAATGGTATACAGCCAGGTGCTTATTGAGCTCTCTTCACGGAACGCCTGTTTCTGAAGACTTCTGAAAGCCCTGAGATAAGTTTCCTGTGCTACATCATCTATAGCATGAACATGACGTCTGTCAAGATGCTTTTCAATTGCCGAGAGAACAATACCCTTGGTCTCCTGGACAATCTCGGTAAATTCCCGATCAGTCATTAAACCTGCCCTTTCTCCCACCTTGGGGAGGCCCCATTCTGCGGTGATGCCGACGCCGCATGTTTCTTCTCTCCCGCTGCAGCTCTTCAAGCTGCTCTGACGTCAAAATTTTTTTTAATTCCTTTCTGTGACGAATCTGAAGAATCTTAAGTTCAATTTCCACATCAGATATTTCTTTCAGCTTTCGCCGGATACTGTTTATATCAACTTTTTTCTTTAAAAGAAGCTGACGCAGTTGCTGATGCAGTGGTCTCAATTTTTTATCAAAGGGTTCCATGCGTCTCCGATACTTTTCATTAATATCGCGTATCTGGGTTACCTGTTTTGTTGTCAGATCTAAAACGTCCCGCATCCTCTCAACATCACCAAAGAAAGGGCCATGATTGCGGGGGGGCGGCCCGGGTCTGCCGCGGTACGCCGAAGCATCAACAGTAAATAATGCCCCAGCTGCTGTTAGTGTCAGAATCAATAAGATTTTTTTCATCATTTCCGCTCCCTTCCCGGTATTTTTAGTGAGAAATTCATTTCTCTTACATCCCGGTTACTTCAATACTATCAAGACTTTATGTAAGCTGCAATTCTTTTACTAATTTCGTTGGCGACTGTATCCACCTATCATGGATACGGGAGCCGACGATTTTAATCGTCGGCTCAAACCGGTATTGATGCTACCGCCGTCTTCCCCTGAAACCATCACCACATCCACGCTTCCCCCGGGGGCCCCGGTTCAGAAACATTTCATCGAACTTCTTCTGCTGTTCAGCGGTCATGACTTTTTTCATTTCCTTGTGCTTTTCAGCCCTCAGTTCAAGAATTCGATCAACACTGGTCCGATTTTCGAAAAACTTCCTTTCATACTTCTGATGGATATCAAATAATTTCTTTACCTGATCATCGGTAAGACCGAGTTCCACTTTAAGCACATCAAGTTTTTTGAAAAAATGACCCGGGCCTGGACCCCTGTGATGCTTTTTGTAGCCCCGCTCAGGGCAATCACTGCGTCCGTATCCGCGGGCAAAAAGATCACCGGCGCTCAGTGCCATGACGCCAGCCAGTGTTGTGGTAATCATTACTTTTTTTAAACTTTTCTTCATTGGTATGCTCCTTTTTTCTTTATTTACCCGGTAAGACCTGCATATCACGACAGGGGTTCCAAAATTTTCAAAACATTTTAATTTTTTAGTTTTTTCTTAAATTCTCTTAAAATATCACTCATCTTTAACCGGTCAAGGCACTGTCAGAACAGATGCTCAAGAAGTATTTTCACACCTATCAATATCAGCACAATACCGCCGATTAGCTCACCGCCCCGGCTGATATATTTGCTGGCATGATTTCCAACCGCTATCCCTGCAATTGAAAACACTGCGCAGACCACGCCGATAATGACACTTGGCAGCACAATACTTCCCCCCAAAACTCCGATTGAGAAACCGACAGCCAGGGCATCTATACTGGTAGCAACAGCGAGAAGGATAAGACGCAGTCCCCGGGAAGGATCTTTACAATCAGCATCTTCTTCTTTTTTTTCAAAAGCCTCATGTATCATCTTAAGGCCGATGATAACCAGAAGGCCGAAGGCAATCCAGTGGTCAACATCCCGGATATATTTCTCCATGTACATGCCGGCACCATACCCGATAATGGGCATCATGAACTGGAAAAGGCCAAAGTGAAATGAAAGCCGGAAATAGTGGCCGATACTGGGCTTCGTAATAATCATACCACAGGTAATGGATACAGAAAAGGCATCCATGGCAAGGGCGGCGGCAAGAATAAAAATAGTTATAAAATCCATAAACTCATCATGTCATGGTAATTACTTTTTATGACAAACTCACATCATTGATAAAATTCATTATTTCCTGTTTTACATACTCATCTGACATATCCCAGTCATAGGTATGTATTGAGCTGATAGGAAAAGCAAAATCAGGTTCATTCAGTATATCGATACATGCCCTGACAACAGGTCTATCTAATTTTTTATTTTTGCCTCTTGATTCTTTGTCAATAATATTTATTACTTCATCCTTGCTCATTACAAAGGGCCTGTAAGGCCTGTGATTAGACATAGCTTCAACAATGTCAGCCACTGCAACTATTCTCGCTCCCCGATGTATTTCATCAGCTTTCAGGTTATTCGGGTATCCACTACCATCAAGCAATTCATGGTGTTGTAAAATTATTTCTGAAATTTGAGGGAATATGTTTACAAGAGGTAAAAAGCTAAATGAATTTAATAGATTGCTCCCGATATCCGGGTGAGTATTTATTAGTTTTTTTTCTTCTTTATTCAGTATCCCCGGTTTAGTTAACAAAGAAATCGGGATTGTAAATTTTCCAATATCATGGATAAGGGCTGCAATTGTATATTGATATAAAAGTTCATTATAATTCTTTTCAGTAGGCTTTAAGATTTTCTTGGCAATATTTTTAACAAGATATGCAACATTATATTGATGTCCTGCAGTATACGGGTCAATTTTATTAAAGATCTCAAGCATCATAATGATTATTGAAATCTCAGTTTGCTTAATCAGGGAGTTGCCGGTAATTACAATTTCATTCTGCATGTTTACCAGTTTAGTACTTAAATCACCATCCCCATCCTTTTCTACCTTATTTTTTAAATTATCAATCTGCCCTAAAACATCTTTAAATTTTTCGTCAATAATAATATCTGATTTAGTTTTAATTGATTTACTGGTTTTATTTTTAACCTTCCTCTTTTTTATCTCTTCTTTGGCATTTTGTATTTCAAGTTTTTTCCTTACTATTAACTGGCATATTGCCAGTCCTTCCCTGCTAATCGAGATATCCTGAATATTTTCCATGCGACGAAACTGCTTAATACTGTGTTCATTGACTGTGATATATTTAAAGTTACTGCTGCTTCCCTTCGGATTTTTTAAAAAATCAATAGCATCGGTAATTTTCCTTTCAAGGGTTGATTCATTCAAATCAGGAAATATAATTTTAAACTGAAGTTTAATGTCTTTAGTAGACGCAAAGCTCCTAGATCTACCCTGGTATAATATCCATAATAAATTCAATCCATCTTTCATGAGTTCATCAAAATCACCCCAGGGATTAAATGTGCTGGAAGAATCGCTGCGAAACATTCCATGTATTACCGCATCTCTCAGAGGACCGCCTGCTTCCATAGTAATTATTTGTCCTTATATACTACTACAATCCCCTTAAAAAGACCTGAATAAAGGTAATGAAGGGACTGAGCTTTTCGAACTGAACTGCATATTTCTTAAAGTTTAAAAAAAAAAACAACTTCATTTAATTATGATTGAAATAGCATCCTGAGTCAATAGAAATAATGATTATTGATGAATCGTTTAAATATATTATTTTCCCATTGACAAAAAAAACTCATCTTGCTGCAATAAAATCATGAAAAAGTTAACCGGCACAACTATAATAATTTTAATAGCTATTATCCTTCTGGCTTTACCTGCATCATCGGCACCAAAAAAATTCGGCGCAGGCATCATAATTGGAGAACCGACAGGCATTTCATTAAAATATCTTAATTTTGCATCGGGTATTGCCTGGTCAGTCCAGAATCACCTGCATATCCATGTCGATTACTGGATCTACAACGGGCTTCTTAAAAGTCCTGTTAACTGGTTCATTGGCGCCGGAGCTAAATTTCGGTACATGACAAAAGAAAGCAAAGACCGGAAAGAAAAGGACAATGCCTTCGGTTTTGGCTTCAGGATACCCGTAGGCCTTCAGTGGTTTGTTATTCCCGAAGTTGAATTATTTGCTGAACTTGCCCCGGGGATATCACTGTTTCCAGGAACAGCATTCGATATCGACGGGGGTCTCGGTGCCCGCTACTATTTCTTTTAAAACTTACCGGTATTTCAAGGCTATGCCGAAAAGAAGCCGGTGAGAGGTATAGGGTTCACTTACCGTACTGCTCCCGGGTCCCGGTACCATGGCATCTCCTGAACTATCAATAGAATTACCATAAGAAAACATATACGAAAAGGAGAGCTTCAAGTATTTTAAGATATAAACCCTTCCCCCAAAATCCAACCCGATATTCGAATAGTTGTTAGAATCTAAGCTTAAGGCAGCTCCTCCGAAAAGAAACCAATTCTTCCCTTTCATATAACCGAAGCCGCCCCTGAAGAGGTGCTTATGGATTCCTTCCAATCCATCCATTCCCGTATAAAGAAAAGAATAACTTCCATCAATACTAAAACTGTCAGATATATTTCGTGCAGCCTCCAGGTAGAAGTCACCATGGAAGGTAATCTCTTTTATTGTATCAAAATTATAGACTGCCTTTCCGCCACTCACTTCACCGGTAAAGGACCATTTCCCCCTTTCAATAACCAGGCCCGCAAGACCCTCCAGGCGACAAAAGTCATTCTGACCGAACCATCCTGATATCCCGGCAGAGAAGGATATCGAATCATCGATAAAGACTTCCCCTTCTCCATTAAAACGGTTCACATCAAGACCCTGAGCATCCCCTGCTTTATTGAATACCTGGTAGTTAAAATATCGAGAACCGGTAACGGCAAAATTAAAGGTATCCCAACGGTACCCTCCCTTTAAATAAACCTGTTGATACCAGTACGAATTCAGCAATCCTGAACTGTAGCCGCCCTTATAGCCCCCTTCGAGGATCAGTGACGGCGTGGATGTCGCGTAAAGCGGAGGAGAGAAAAAAAGCAAAATAATAAGAAATCGTTTCATATGTATTTATTCCAGAATACTTAGAGATAAACCAAAGGCAGACCTGCCGGGACAGGTCTGCCTGTAAAGTAACAGAAATTTTGTGTGTATATCAATTCTTTTTTAAATCTATTTATTCTCCAGCCTGTTTTCTCATCTCCTTTCGGGCCTGGTCTCTCAATTCTTTCCGATACTGATGACGCAGCTGCCGCTTTTCCTCTGCCGTTTCCTTTTTCTGTTCCCGAAGTTCCTGTCGTGTCCTGATGCGTTTTTCAACACGTTTCTTGACACCTTCAGCACTTTCGCTTTCCCGGAGCTGTGCCCGATCTTCGGTTCGTGTTCTTACCTGATTCTGATCTGTGTTGGTGTCATCTGCTACAAGGGGTACCACCAGCATAAATATCGTGGCAAGTAAGAGTGTTAATATTTTTTTCATTGACTTCCTCCTGAAATTCTACTCTCTTAATGCTTTCACCGGGTAATACACCTGGAGCCCAGAAAACGGTCATTGTTTTTATGCCAGAAGAAAAAAAAATATCTGAAATCTATCAGGCCTTCAGTAATGAACTCTTTTCCTACCTGGTGCGTCTTACCAGCAATCGGGAAAATGCAGAAGACCTGCTCCATGATACCTTTGCCACACTGATAACTTACAGTAAAAACCACCCAATCGAAGAAGTTACGGTCAGGGCTTTTCTTTATAAAACGGCCCATAACCTGGCAGTTAATTTTATAAAAAAACAGAGCAGATCTACACTGAGCGATAAGCTGGAAAGCCTTCCTGCAGCCGGTTCTGTTGAAGAAGAAAACAGTGCACAGCTGCTGCAGGCTGAAATCTACAGTATTCTCGATACTCTCGATGCAGTTGACCGCTCTATCTTTATCATGAAAAAAGAACTCTCCATGTCAACGAAGGAGATCGCACAAACCATTAAAAAAAGTGAACGGACGATCCGGCGAAGCCTCGAAAAGACCCTGAAAATATTGGCCCTTGAACTGAAAAAAACCGGTTTTTTGTCCCGGTCACTGATTTCTGTGACCGTTTTTTCCCTCTCTATTGTATTACTAAAAGGAGACAACACCGGACAATGAAAGGGCACCTAAAACAAAAAACAATTATTCAAAGAGCGCTTGCGGGCCATGAGGCCATTGCGGCGGACTCCCACATGCAGACTTGCCCGCGGTGCCGAAAACATGCTGAAGAGTTCCGGCTTATTCTTTCTCCATCTGAAGAGAGCACCGCAGCTCCCTCTCCCGGTGTTGAAGCACGCATTCAGGCAACCCGCCGGCAGCTGGAAAAATCTACTGCCGCTGGTTCAATAAAGGGAGTAAAACTCCAGATGCCGGGCCGGCTTATTCTGGCAGGGAGTGCAGCTGTCTTATCGGTACTGCTGGCTATAACCATAATGCTGATAAAAACCGAGAAGCCGGTACCCCGTCACATTGCCATTACTCCTGGGACAGAGGAAATTACGGTTAACGATGTAAAAATAGGCTCAGTTCTGGTTCTCCCTGAAAATAACGATATCGCAACAATCAAGGGAGCCGCCACAATAGGCCAAAAGGATTCTTTTTCAATTCTGCTCTCCCGGAACAGTGATCTTTCGATACAGGGACTGACATCAGATCAGTCACAACTTCCCCTTTTCATAACCTTAAAAAAGGGAACCCTGACAGCGGATATTCTAAAAGGAGAGAATAAATTTATTTTTCAAACTGCCCAGGCAAAAATAATTATTACCGGTACCCGATTCAGGCTCTCTGCTGCAGATGCTACCACTGTTTCACTCCATGAAGGCTCAGTAATGATAACGGCCCTCTCCTCAGGAAAAACCCGGTCACTTGCCGCCGGCAGTACATGCGTCATTACTGACGCCGGAACCTTTGCTGTCGCTGCCCGTCACGCCGCATCAGTAAAGGCTCAAAAAATGGTAAAGGAAGAAAAGGCCGGCTCAATCACCGGGGAAGAAACAAAAAAAGACCAAAAAAATTCTTCAGAAATCCGTCAGGAGCGTACTCAGCAGAGAAAAGAAATAAAAGAAGACCAGCGGCAGATGCGCGAGATAAAACGCTCCTTACGACAGAGAAAAAACAGGTAACCTCCCTCTGCAAATATTAACATTTAATTGACAGGTCCACAGAATCTGCTACAGTCAAAGAAAAAAGAGGATCACCACATGATGCCGATACTTCGTTATATTCCCACAATTATCCTGTGCTGTGCAGTCATGCAGATTCACGCCGATGAGCTGAAGACCATACCGGGTGCAGAAGAAATAAAGGACCGGTACACTCTGAAAGAACTGGTTGCAAGAAGCCTTAAAAACTATGAACTTTTAAAAACTTCCCGCAGTGAAATTACCCGTTACCGTCATGAACAGGATCAGGCCGCATCATGGAAAAATCCGGAACTCGGGGTAACCGGGGGCTATAAAAAAAGCACTTCATCGGGATACCTCTACGGTATTTCTCTGAGCCAGACCATACCATGGCCTGGAAAAAAAAGCACCCTCGCGGCAATAGCGGGTGAAGATAAAAAAATTGCCCTCCTCAGGCACGAAGAAATGAAGCTCTATGTGTCCCATGAAGTAGTACGTCTCGCCTACCGTTACCATGCCCTGAAGGCTCTCAGTGAGCATACCAATGTCCGCCTGAAGCGTCTCCGTCTTATTGATACCTTTCTCAGGAGCAGAAAAATACTCTCACCGGAAAAAATTGTGGAAAAAAACATCATACGGGGGCGTGTTAAAATACTCGAAAAATCAGTTATTCAAACCCGTCATCGGGCCAGGCAGGCCTTTGCTGATTTAAATCTCTTTACCTGTTTTTGTATACCGCAGAAAAAATTTCCAAAAATTGACATCTCCTGGTATAGTTCACCGCCCCGTATTGACGAAGAATCCCTGAAAAAACGTACAATGAACCAAAACTTTCAAATACAGAAGGCCATGGCTCTTCTCAAGCGCGAGAAAAAGAAGATCTTATATGAAGAAAAAAAGAAAGCCCCTGACCTGAATATTTCACTTTTTTATAATGAAGACAATACCGGTACCCCAGATCGTTCTATCGGCGGCGGTATATCACTCCCCCTGCCGATACTGAACCAGAACAAAGGAGCCGTTAAGGCCCGCAAAACAGACCTGTCCATTGCACAGATAAACCTTCAGTACCTAGAACGGAAACTGGAGAGACGCCTCACGGAGCTTTTCAGCAGGTACATGACGGCCGGCAGGCTGTTGAAAATTTTCCCCCTTAGGAGTCAGGGTGCCATCGAAGCCCAGATGCGTTACGCGGACCGGGAATTTATTCGAGGAAGATTAAGCCTCCAGAACTATCTCGATATGGATGAACAATCCCACGAAGTAATAGAAGCTATTTACCAAACCCAGGTCGAAGTGGTAGTGCTCCATACAACACTTCGATTTCTTGCTGCAGAGCAATAAAAAGAGGTATACCAATGATAAACCGACTCTTTGAATGGGCACTGACCCACCGCTACACCGTACTTATTATATTTCTCGGCATTACCATAACCGGTGTCTATGCCATGACGCAGCTGACCATCGATGCAGTTCCCGATATCACTAATGTTTCAGTCATGGTCAACACCAAGACAGGCGCCCTGGCTCCTGAAGAAATTGAAAAGACCGTTACCTTCCCCATTGAAACAGAGCTTGCGGGACTTCCCAATGTAGAGGATATCCGCTCCCTTTCAAAATACGGCCTTTCACAGATCATTGTTGTATTTTCAGATAAGACAGATATTTATTTTGCCCGCCAGCAGGTTGCAGAACGGCTGCAGCTTGTGACCGGTGTACTTCCCCCCGATATAACCCCTGAGCTTGGTCCGATATTTACCGGTCTCGGTGAAATTTTCATGTATGTCCTGGTTCCGAAGGCAAACAGCGCCCTGGCCAAAAAACCTGAGAAGGAACGTCTTATCTATCTGCGGACACTCCAGGATCTCCATGTGGCGCCAAAGCTGAAGACGGTTCAGGGGGTTGCGGAAGTAGAATCAAATGGAGGCTTTAAAAAGCAGATACATATCAATGTAAATGCCCGGGCCATGGAACAGTACGGCATCAGCTGTCACCAGCTTATATCAAAACTTGAAAATCTCGGTGAAAATTACGGCGGGGGCTACATACAGCAGAAGGGAAATCAAATTATTGTCCGCACCGTCGGACGAGTCAGCAGTCTGAAGGCCATTAGAAATCTCCCGGTGAAGCTCAATGTCTTTGGTGCCCCGGTACGGCTCAACCAGGTTGCAGCGGTTAAAGCGGGTCATGAGCTCAGGGTTGGGGCTGCGACCTTTGAAGGCAAAGAAACGGTTCTTGGTACAGTACTGATGCGTATCGGCTCAAACAGCCGCGATGTGGCGATAGAGGTTGCAGAAGTCGCTAAAAAAATTAAACTTCCAAAAGATGTTGCATTAAAGGTTCTCTACAACCGAAGCTTTCTGGTTAACGCAACCATTGATACGGTCACCCTGAATCTTATTGAAGGCGGCCTCCTGGTCATTGCGATCCTTTTTCTTATTCTCGGCAATATACGCGCTGCTATGATTGTCGCTCTGGCTATTCCACTTTCGATGATAGCTGCCTTCAGCGGTATGCTGCAGTCAAAAATTTCTGCCAGCCTCATGAGTCTTGGGGCTATCGACTTCGGGCTAATTGTTGATGGGTCGGTGGTTATTATTGAAAATGTCATCCGTCGCTTTGAAAACAGCAAAAAAGACCCAAAAAAAATAACCCCTGAGGAACGCCTTGCCATGACCCTTGAGGCGTGCCGGGAGGTAGGACGCCCCGTTGTTCTGGGGGTATTTATGATAATGATCGTCTATATCCCTCTTCTCTCGCTTACCGGTATTGAAGGAAAAATGTTTCGACCCATGGCGGCAACGGTTATCTTTGCCCTGACAGCCAGCCTCTTTATTGCCATATTTCTTATGCCTGTGCTCTCCTACTATTTTATCAGGCCGTCGAAAAATAAGAATGAAAAATCGGGACTCTTTACCCGTCTGATGGAATCGGCATACCGGCCGGTAATTGGTTTCTCTCTCAACAATCGAAAGACACTGGTCCCGGCTACACTCGCGGTTGCCCTGCTTTCACTGGTGCTCTTCTTTAATCTCGGCTCTGACTTTATTCCCCAACTCAATGAAGGTGATATGGTCATCGGACTGGTGCGCAATACAAGCATGGGTATTGATGAATCGGCACGTCAGCAAAAAATTTCTGATACTGTTATCAAGAACTTCAAAGAGGTTGAGACTGTCTTCTCCCGTATGGGAACTCCTGAATCAGCAACAGACCCGATGGGTGTAAACTTTGCAGACACCTTCGTCATATTAAAAAAAGATTTTTCCACATGGCCATTGGAAAAGGAAGGAAGAAGACGGACAAAAGATGAACTCTTTGAGGACATCAGCCGAGCCATCGACAAAGCGATGCCGGGACAGGAAATTTCAATGACCCAGCCCATTGAGATGCGTTTTAATGAAATTCTTGAAGGAAGTCGCGCGGATATAACCTTAAGAATCTTCGGACCGGACCTTGATAAACTTCTTCTCATTGTCAACCAGGCGAAGGGTATTCTCGAGAAAATACCCGGGGCTGAGTCAGTAGAGATGGATGCCCTTACCGCCCTGACAAAAAGTCCCGTTCTCGACCTTGCCCTTGATCATGACAAAATATCCGAGTACGGCATTTCACTACAGGATGTAAACAAATCTTTCACCATTGCCATGAACGGCATTGAAGTCGGATACTTCTACCAGGGAGACAAACGATTCCCCATTGTGGTACGCCTGGCCGACAATCTCAGGTCGAGTGTTTCCACGATTGGAACTATTCCTGTCAGCCTTCCTGATGGGGGCACCGTTCCGATTACCCGCCTCGCCCGGGTCCAAAAAAGAAACCAGGTTACAACTATTGCCCGAAGCCGGGCCCGCCGGTATGCGGCAGTTTCCATCAACCTGAAAAACAGGGACACAGAAAGCTTTGTCAATGAAGCCCGTAAACAAATTACCGCAGGTATAAAATTTCCGGAGGGCTATGAGCCAGAATGGGGGGGCCAGTTTAAAAATCTTGAATCGGCACGGCAACGGCTCTATATTATGATTCCTGTTATCCTTTTCTTCCTTTTCATAATTCTTATTAAAACTTTTGGAAATTTCAAGCATGCCTTTTTGGTCTTCAACAGTATTCCCTTTGCGGTCACCGGGGGTATAATTTTTCTATATCTACGGGGCATCCCCTTCAGTGTCTCTGCCGGGGTCGGGTTTATTGCTCTGACAGGTATCGCAATTCTTGACGGGATGGTGCTGGTCAGTTTTTTCAACCAGCTCAGGAATGAAGGCAAAACAATACGCGAAGCGGTGACAGAGGGCGCCATGATACGCCTGCGGCCCGTTATCATGACCAGTCTCGTTGCCATGCTTGGTTTTATCCCTATGGCCTTCAACACAGGCCTCGGAGCGGAAGTCCAGCGTCCACTTGCCACAGTAGTTATCGGTGGACTGGTTTCTTCTACCATGCTGACCCTTCTGCTGCTGCCGACCCTCTACTGCTGGCTTGAGTCACGGGAAGAAAAATTGTTTAACCTGGAAAAAGCAAAAGAGAAGTAATTTTCATCAAACAGCTCTATGCAGTACTGATACGCTCGCCTCTATGATCAATACAGGTGGCACCTCACGGTTCCCCCATCCACTGCCTGCTCTTCCGGGTAGACCTTTTTGCATATATCCATTACCTGGGGGCATCGGGTGTGAAAGTGGCACCCTTCAGGGGGATTTTCCGGTGAAGGAATTTCTCCTTTCAGGGCGGTAAAGCCGCGCTTTTCAGGCTTAATCTCAGGAATAGACGCGATAAGACTTTTAGTATAGGGATGCAGTGGTTCCCCATAGAGAGCACTGGTGCTCCGGTTCTCAACAATGCGACCGAGATACATGACTGCGATATGATTACTCATGTGTTCAACTACCGCAAGATCATGGGCTACAAAAAGAAATGTCAACGAAAGACGTTCCTGCAGCTCTTTCAAAAGATTTAAAATCTGCCCCTGGATGGAGACATCAAGGGCTGAAACCGGTTCATCAAGAATAATAAGTTTGGGATTCAGCGCAATCGCCCGGGCAATACCGATACGCTGGCGCTGGCCCCCACTGAACTCATGGGGATACCGCTCAACATGCTCCGGCCCCAGGCCTACCAGGGTCATCAGCTCTTCGAGGCGTTCTTTGATTTCTTCCTTTTTCATATCCGTGTGAATTCGCAGGGGTTCAGATATTATCCTGCCAACAGTCATACGAGGATTCAGGGCACTAAAAGGATCCTGAAAAACCAGCTGTATATTTTTCCGAAAGGCGCGGAGCTCTTTCCGGTCAAGGGACTTTATATCAATCCCGTCAATTACCACTCTGCCGGCATCAGGTTCAATGAGACGAAGCATGGCCCGGGCCGCGGTTGTTTTTCCTGACCCGCTTTCTCCGACCAGACCAAGGGTGTGCCCCTTTTCAATAGTGAAATTTATACCATCAAGAGCCCTGACGACTCCAGGCTTTTCAAAAAAGTTCTTTTTTCGTGATAAAAAATATTTTGTTAATCCTTCGACATGTACCATCAATTCGTCCTGAAAATTGCTTTCAGGTACCCTTTCAGGTTGCAGGAAGAATTGCAACTAATTTTCCATAAGGGAGGGGGCTATTTTATATTTGGCATCATGAATACACATGATGCCAAATATGTTATTTAACTTTATTCCAGAGGTGCACCAGTAAATACTGCATCAAAAGATTCGGATACAGCAGTGTCCCCTTTAAGGATGTAATCAATTTTACCAAAAAACTTTTGAAACTCAGAGCCAATGTAAAATTGTCCGGAAAGAACTCTGCCATAATAATACGCGGCTTCTGTATTATCATTAATTAAGTCATCTCTTTCTGCTCCCTTCTTGTCACCAAGTAGTTCCGCTACTTTAGGTGCTGCCAAAGTAAGTGCCCAGAGATGCATCCATGCATATGTCAGCATGACAAAAACTTCTCTTAGAGGTGTTGCATCAGAAAAAATATCTGCAAAATTATTTACTTCTTTTCTTGATTTCATCATTTCAATAACTTCATCGAGTTTTTCTAAACCCTTTTCAATGTTGGTAATATATTTATTATCAACGATTTCTTTCGCTGCTGATATTGTCTTTTGAATTCTTTTTTTGAAAATAGAATAATTATACTGATCTTTATTCATAAGAAGCTTTCTCATTGCAAGGTCAATAGATTGTATACCATTGGTACCTTCATACAATGAAAGTATTTTACAGTCCCTGGCAAATTGCTCTACCGGATAATCGCTGCAAAAACCATATCCACCATAAACCTGAATCGCATCACCTGTAACATCCCATGATGTATCAGTATTTCCTGCTTTTACAATTGGAATTAATATCTCTATAAGCGCCTGAGTCTCTTTTTTCTCATCACCTTCGAGCAGTTCACTTTGGTCAAAAAGATATGTGTTAAAGTAAACAAGAGTTCGCATTGCTTCAACCCTGGATTTCATTGAAAGCAAAAGTCTCTTTATATCAGGATGATTTATAATTGCTGTATCAGGTCCCTTTTGGTTTAAAGGATCTTTTCCCTGCACTCTGTTTCTCGCATAGGTAAGAGCATGCATATACGCAGTACTTGAAACAGATGCGCCCTGCATTCCGACATAGAGTCGTGTTTCATTCATCATATGAAACATTATTTTCATACCCTGCTGCTGCTCGCCCATCAGGTATCCGTGACAATTCTTGTCATCACCGAAATTTAATGTACATGTTGCAGAAGCCTTGATACCCATTTTGTGTTCAATGCCCGAACAAACTACATCATTGGAATTTTCAATAATACCGTTGGAATCAAATCTATGTTTAGGTGTAGTAAAAATTGAAATTCCTTTTGTGCCTTCAGGGTCTCCTTCGACCCTTGCAAGCACAGGGTGAATCATATTTTCATAGTAGTCATTTTCACCCGATGAGATAAATATTTTTTGACCGGAAATTGTATATGCTCCATCATCCCGTTTAGCTGCTTTTGATTTAAGAGCTCCTACATCAGAACCGGCTTCAGGCTCTGTTAAACACATTGTACCGCCCCATTCACCGGAGATAATTTTTTCACAAATTATATGTTTATCTTCTTCCCTTCCAAATTTTTTTACCAGATTCATTGCACCAAGGCTCAGGTGAGGATACATTGAAAAAGCAAGACTTGCACAGGCAAAGTAATCGAGGGAAGCCTGAAAAATAATAAAAGGCATTCCCATGCCTCCAAATTCAGGTTCAATATTTATTCCTGCGAAACCTGCTTCATAGTAGGCATCAAGTCCCGGCTTTAAAACTTCAGGAATTTTCACTTCTTTGGTTGCGGGATCATAGACTGCATGTATTTTATCAGCTTCCTGTGTATGGGGATACACCTTTTCAATTGCAATTGTTTCAGCCAGATCAATAATTTCTTCAAATATTTCTCTGTCGAAATCTGAATATTGTTCAAATTTAGTAATTTTGTCAACTTCAAGTAGTTCAAAAAGAATGAATTTGATATCTCTGGAATCTGCCAGTTGATTTAAAGCCATGTGAGTCTCCATTAAATTTTATTAAATTTTATCCAATTTTAGAGTACCGTCAGAGGCAGGACAACACAATGGGTTATCACCCATTTCTTTTATAGTAGTTATGCTATTTATAGAATAGGGAAGTCCTCTGTTGCCAGCCGACACCTGAAGTAAAGGAATCTCTCTCAAACCTTATTTAATTGTAAAGGTATGTGAAAACATTAGTTTATAGAAAACTCTCAAGGAAGGTAGAAAAAAGAATATCGTACAAAAATAACGACACTATTTTAAAAAATAAAATTCTCTGGTTTTATAATGCCAGGTGCTGATGCGTCAAGCGACATACCCTCCCTCCCTGAACCAGTTAATGGTCTTTTCGATGGTTTCCCTAAGGGGAGTTAACTTAAGGCCTAACTCACTGACTGCCTTTGCATTGCTAAAATGCTCACCCATATTGCCGATTTTTACCTGAGACACTGAAACAACCGGTGGCTTTCTGGTTATTCGCGCCCCTAGCTCTAAAAGATACCCGAGAGACAAAGCGACGGGATAGGGAAGCCGTAGCTTCAGCGGTTTCACTCCTCCAATTTCCGCGACAAGGTTAAAAAAATCCCCAACGGTTACATTTTCATTGCCCAGTAAATACCTTTCACCGATTTTTCCTTTTTCAGCCGCCAGGAGATGCCCCCGGGCGACATCCTCAACATCAATGATGTTAATTGCTCCCTCAATATATCCGGGCATATCTCTGTTAATTATATCTACAATCATCGCTCCCGAAGGAGTCGGTTTTATATCCCTCACACCAATAACAAGAGTCGGGTTTACAAATACCGCAGGAAGGCCTTTATCACACAATTTTTTTGCTTCAATCTCCGCAAGATATTTTGAAATTGCATAATGGTCTCCCGTATTCCAGCCGTTGAATTCAGCTGTTTCATCTACATAGTTGCCTGCGCCATGAGAACCAATGGTATTTGAAGTACTGGTATATACTACTTTATCAAGTCCTGCCGAGAGAGCCTCTTCAAGAATGGTCCTGGTGCCATCAACATTGATTTCGTAAAATAGCTTTTTATTTAAAGACCAGTGGGCAAAATATGCGGCAACATGATAAAGTGTATCGCAACCCTTCATTGCACTACGCACGGAATCTCTATCGCGAATATCAGCATATACCTTTTCAACATCAAGATTATCAATGTTGCCGGTATCACTGGTATCCCTTACCGTGACCCGCACATCATTACCTTGCGCCAGAAGCTGCCTTACTATTGTTGATCCGATAAATCCTGTTGAACCTGTTACAAGAGTTTTCATACCTTTCTCCTCTTTCGGCAATAAAGCCCCTTACCGGAAAAATTATTAGTCCATCCATTGCAAAAAGTCTATTCCTAATTAAAAAAATACATGGGCAATTACTGATAATGAGAAAAATAATATTTGATATTCATTGCATTATAGCAGGAAGAAAAGTCTATAAAAAATACTAATGGCAGCGATGTGCGAAAGTTCAAATATATTGTAAACTTCCCCACCAAAAAAAGAGACACGGGCCGGAGGAAGTCATAATCCCCGGCACATATCTCTCATAAATAAATCAGCATATGAAGTTTCTTTACATACAATTAACTTGCATACATCTTTGCAATTGTATCTTTATAATTACTAATAACTACCTTCCGTTTAACCTTCATGGTTGGTGTCATCTCACCGGACTCTTCGGTAAACTTTTTTGATAAAATTGTATACTGCTTAACACGCTCAAAATCAGCCAGTTCACTATTAGCGCGCTTCATATCTTCATCAATGAGAGCCATAATCTTTTCATTGGCTATCAAATCTTCTCCAACATTCGTGCAGACCGGTACCGGTCCGTCATAATTATACTCAAGGGCCTCTTTATCGTAATAAATACCCTGGGCGTCACAGTAGGCAAGTACTGCGTTAAAATCAGGGACCACCAAAGCGGCGATAAACTTTTTATCATCACCAACGGGGAAACAGATATCTATCCAGTTGCTCAGAGAAAAGAGAGACTCTACACGGGCAGAGGCGACGTTTTTACCGGTATCAAGAACCATGATCCCTTTCTTTCGATCAACAATGCGGATAAAGCCGTCAGCAACCTCTTCAACAATATCACCTGTTTTAAAAAATCCGTCACTGGTAAAGGCTTCACGGGTCGCCTCTTCATTATTCCAGTAGCCAAGAAAAACATTTTCTCCCCGCACTTCCCATTCGCCATCTTCGGCAATGCGGCCCTCAACACAGTCAGGAAGCCTGCCGACTGAACCGGGAAGAATTTTCCCCTCTGGGTTAAGGTTGATGGTATTCCAGGTTTCCGTCAGGCCATAACCTTCCATGATAATGATGCCCATGGCGAGAAAGGTCTTGCAGAGATCTGCAGGGAGAGATCCGGCAGCGGAAAATGCCCCGCGGAACCGGCCCCCGAAGCGCTCGCGGACCTTGGAAAAAACTATCTTATCATAGAGCTTGTAACGCATTTTCAAAAAGAAACCGGCTCCTTCGGTCATGTCGGTATATTCAGTAACCGAAAGAAAGCCATGCTCATCAGCAATTGTTTCCATCAGGGCAAGTCCTGTTTTCATAGCCCTGTTGAAAATGGCCTTCTTGATCGGAGACTCTGAGGCCATTGCCTTCATGGCCATGTAAACCCGCTCATAGATTCGGGGCACCGACACCATAATATGGGGCCTGAAAAGCTGAAGATCATCTACTATATTTTTTGGCGTCGTGTAGGCAATGGTTACCCCTGCCATAGTAGCGCAGCCGTGACCGCATTCCCGCTCATAGGTATGGGAGAGAGGAAGAAAAGAAAGGAGAACATTTCCCTCATAATAGGTTGGAGCCATCTTCAGGTCACGGCACACCGCTGTATTAAAGCTCAGATGGGTATGGACCGCACCCTTCGGCATACCTGTTGTACCGGAAGTATACACAATGGTCATCAGGTCTGTCATCTCCAGGGACCGCCACCGCTTTTCAAAACAGAGACGATCAGCAGCAAGGCGGGCAACCCCAAGCTTTCGGAGTTCTGCCGTATTCATGACCCGGTCATCGCAGCTTTCGAAATCGTCAGTAATAACAATAACCTTTTTAAGGCCGGGCATAGCACCCCATCCATTCATTACTTTTTTTAGCTGCTCATCACTGTGAACATAAAGAATCTTTGATCCTGAATCATTGACAATAAAGGTAATTTCCTCTTCCGTCAGGGTCGGATAAATACAGACAGTGACGGCTGCTGCAGAAAGAATCGAATAATCTGCATGCACCCATTCAGGACAGGTTTGAGACATCACTGCCGCACGGTCACCCTTTTCAAGACCCAGTTCCATGAGTCCCGCAGTCAGTTCCTGTACGATCCTCCAAACCTCCGCATAGGTCAGGGCTGACGTTGATCCGTCATCATTTTTCCACCACTGAAAACGCCAGTGCCCAAAGCGGTTGGCGTTTCGGTTGAGCACCGCCGGGGCTGTCAACTCTTCTATATACCATTTCTCTGCTGCTTCGCTCATAATCTGCCTCCGGGACTCAAGATATTTTTTTATGGGAGAGGAAGTTTATTTCTTCCCTGCCGTCAACTTCCTCTTCGGGAAGTAAAGAACCAGCCCCCCTACGCTGAAACCAGTCTACTTCCCATGTAACGTAACAGCTTTATCCTTCCATCATTTTATTAACAATCTCAAGGGTGGCCCTTGTATCAGGATGGAAGATACAGTTAAGGCCGTCCTGCCAGTTTTCAGTCTTGAGATACTTGCGCATCTCTTCTTCATAGGGCCGCCGCTGTGAATATTTCAGCAGCATAAAGGATCGTCCAGGGTTGTCTATCCATGTCGTAATAATTTCTTTGGCACGGGGAAGTAGCTGATCACCTTCAACAATTTCATCAACCAGCCCGACTTCCTTTGCCCCGTCAACATTGTAACGCTCACCGAAATACATAACATCACGGTACCCCTTTTCGCTGTCGAGGCCATAGCGCATCAGGGCAGTCTGTACAACCGAAAGGCCAAGGCCGATTTTCACTTCGCTCATGCTGACCTGTATCTTTGGATGGTTCTTGATCAGCCGGTAGTCACAGGCATTCCCGAGGATCAGGCCTCCGGCCATTGCTGAACCGTTCATGGCGGCAATAACCGGTTTCTTGCACATAAATACATCGATAAATACATCTTCAGAGACTTTAAAAAATTCAACCGCCTCGGCAAGATCCTTAAATCCGAGAAACGTGGGAAGATCAAAACCTGAACAGAAGATCTTTCCAGAACCGGTAAAAATCAGGCCCTTCAGCTCATCTTCATCATTTACTTTTTTTACAATATCCCGAATCTGATAAAGCATCTCAAGAGTCAGGGAATTAAACTTCCCGCTGGCAAATTCCGCGACCACAATATTGTCTTCAATTCTTTCCTGTATCATGGTATTTCTCCTCTGTTGTTTTGCTGAAAAATAAAAAGTCGGCCAGACGGCTTATATTTATCTTTATACAGTTTCTGTCAATAAAAAAAGATAATACAACAGGAAGAACAATTAGAATGGCTGGGGCTCAGAGCCTGCCCGAGGAAAGGTAATTCATTTCTGCAGCACTGACGCAATCAACCGGCTCAATTGTGCTGTCCGAAAGGGCTTTCGTATAATTGCAGCAAGCCCGTGGTCCTGCATTTCTTTCAAGGCTTCCTTATGGCTGAAACCTGAGGCAAGAATTACTTTAATATCAGTATTAATTTTTTTCATTTCAAAAAAGCATTCACTTCCATTCATTTCAGGCATTATCATATCTATGATAACCAGATCAATCTCATCGTGCCGTTTCTGGAAAACGGAAAGCCCTTCAAGACCATTTTCCGCAAGGATAACTCTATAGCCGAGATCTTCAAGGATTGCCTCAGCGGTTGCCCGGATCACTGCTTCATCATCAATGATGAGAATGCAGCCGCTTCCCCTTATTGTTTCATCTTCATCACTTTTTACAGACAAAACAGTTTTTCGAGTCAGGGGGAAAAATATATGAATAATCGTCCCTATCTTTAGTTCACTGTAAAGTGTAATTGCCCCGTTATGCTGCTGTACGGTGCCGTAAACAGCAGAAAGTCCAAGCCCGGTCCCTTTCCCCTGTTCGCCTGTTGTATAGAAAGGATCGAAAATATGCTTCTGAACCGCTACAGGAATCCCCCGGCCCGAATCTTCAATTTCGACTTCCAGGTATTCCCCGCTCTCTATTTCAAAGGGGCTTTCCCTGCAGTACTTCTCTTCAAGGACTGTATTCCTGCTGGAAAAATAAATAGTGCCTCCCTCGGGCATTGCATTTGCTGCATTAATCCCAAGGTTTAAAAATGCACTCTGAAGGAGGGAATCATCCCCCAGTATTGTTGAAACTTCCGCTCGAAAATTTTGGATGATTTTTATTTTACGGTCAATGGTTCTTTCCAGGATCGAAACAGTTCCGTTGATTACAGAATGAACATCAACTGGAACAAGGTCTACTTTTTCTTTTCGAGAAAAGGCCAGAAGTTTTTTGATTAAACCGGCAGCATTTTCGGCTGAAAAAATAATCATATCAAGGTAACGGGAACCTTTTGTTTCTTTTACATGCTTTTTCAGCATTTCTGTGGCCCCCATGATTCCTCCCAGCATATTATTAAAATCATGGGCCATTCCACCGGCGAGCTGCCCGATAGATTCCATTTTCTGAGACTGACGCATCTGCTCTTCCATCTGCCGTTGTTCAGTAACATCCCTGCCCTCGGCGATTAATCCCCGCAATGTTTCATCCTCGCCCAGAAGAGGCTTCAAAGTAAAATCAATTCTGACTTGATTTCCTTTATAATCTTTATTTACAGCATCGAAGCGTACCGTAACATGATTTTTTGAGCATTCGGCAATTGCACCTTTCAATTTTTCCTGCATTGCTGCATCATGGTTCCACCACTCTGTTTCCCAGAAAGGTTTATTAAGGAAGGATTCCGGCTCAGCCCTGATAAGATCCCGGGCCGTATTATTAATTTCAACTACTCTCCCTTCTGTATCAAGAAGGCCGATAAGCTGGTAAGTATTATTGAATATGTCTTTGAATTTTTTTTCTGAGGCATCAAGTTGTGACTTTGTGGTTTCCTGTTTTTTTGCTCCCAAAACTCCCCTGGTAATCATAAATCCAAGCATGAAGATAATTATAATAAATGTTGCTCCAAAAACACGGTTCATATTACTTTTTGCATCATCGTGTTCTTTGATAATATCATCATAATAAATACCTGAACATATAATCCAGTCCCAGGGAGGAAAAGCCTTCACAAAAGTAAGCTTCGGAAGAACAGCACCCGGCATATCCGGCCGGTCCCATACGTATTCGATATATCCTTCGCCCTGTTTCACTGCTGCATCAATGGCGCTCCTGATAATAGGGAACCCCCTTGCATCTTTCAAATCAAGCACACTTGTGTTTACAAGTTCAGGATGAAAGGGATGTACCAGCATTCTTCCTTTGCTATTGATAACAAAAAAATAATTTTTCTTTTTCCCTTCCCAGCGAAGATCATGGATTTCCCTGCTGGCCTGATTTATCGCCTGACCCATGCTGATCTTCCCCTTCAGGGCATCACGGTAATGTGTATTAGCCATCTGCCATCCAAGATAGATAACTTCCTTAATAATAATCTGTTTTTGCCTGACCAGGTTCCTGTACTGATTAGGAATCAGGTAAAAGTATACCATTCCGTAAAACACCGACAGTGTTAAAAGTGCCGGCAAAACAAGAGTGATAATATTAAGTTTTTTTCCCTTCAGCATATACAACCCTTTCACGGCATAGGTGGAACCGTTAAATTATACCACAAGGATAAAAATAATTCTAATTATTAATTGAAATATACTGATAAAGGCAGGAAACGGTATAAAGCAGCAATGAGGAGAAAGAGGATGCTGTGTTAAAACCTTTTAGCACAGCATTCCCCTTTGACTTACTGTTTTTTCCTCAATTTCAAAAGCGTAACAACAGAAAACACCAGCATGCCGATACCACCTACAATATTAATAACAAGAATTGTACCAGTTAAATAGAAGAATCCCAGTATCATGAAATAGAGGGTAACGAGGTTTCGTTTTAGTGCAATTGCTACAATTTTAGCGAGAAGTCCTTTTTTCTTTACTTCATTGCTGATAGCCTGAAGGCTCCCTGAATCGGTTGTTTTAGACAGGGTACGAAAAAGAAATAAAATATTCAGTATATATATAACAATAGATACTATGCCCAGAATTAAACTTTCCTGGGTTTGGTTAATTTCATAGTGTTTATAAGCAATAGCAATGATAAAAAAGAGTGTGCAAAAGTTGTCTCCCACCGTATCGAGCCATTCCCCGTTCTTAGAGTAAGCGTACTTAACACGGGCCAGCTCTCCATCGACACAGTCAAATACAATAGCAAGGGGTTGCATGATAAGGCCTAAAAAGTATATATACCATTTATCGCTGATTATCATCACACTACCCACAGCTGCGATTAGCACAAAAAATGCTGTTACCATATTAGGCGTAATAAAAGATGTTCTACAGACATATTTGGTAAAAAAAAGTGACAGGTAGCGATAATAGTGACTGCTGAAGGCTTCTCCCGGCTTTCTACAGCTGTTGAGAATTGCCTTCTCAGCTATTTTATATGATGATGCGTCTGTCAGTTCCTGGTAGACCTGATTCGGGGCAGCTGGCTCTCCAAAAAGGTTTAATACATATTCTTTATTTATTATTGAAGAAACATTGAGACTAAGAATTTCTTTTTTAAAGCTGTTTTCTTTAAAAGCCTTCTCTTTTAATATTTTGATACTCAAATCCAGATCTGAAAGATTTTGAACACTCTCTGGAATAAGTATCTTGTCATTTTCATGAATTAATTCAATTTCTTTAATTCCCGCATGATAACATGAAAGGATGACCCGCTCTAATATAGTCAAGCCACAAATTTTTTGATTAAAGTTAATGCCTGTATTGCAGTTTAATTGTGCAGTTGTCATTGGTATTTTCCACTTAAATTCTTGTAGCAGCTTAAATCCGCAGATCGTTGTATTTAGACTTCTGATGAAGAAAATAATCAGTATTTAATGAAAGTTTACTTCCCTGCGAAAAAATCTCCTACCTTTTATTTGCAAATTTTAAAAAAATTATTTGCTACATAGTGTGATCTTTTTTATATGTCCATTATTATCTCAGGTAGTAGTAAATATATGTCAACATTAATTTACCTGAACAAAAGTTTCTATAAAATACAAATTTTACAATAGGCTCTAAAAAAGGAATGATATAATGGTAAAAATTGGATATACAACAGGGGTTTTCGATCTTTTTCACATCGGTCATCTCAATATACTGCGTAACGCAAAACAGGAATGCGATTTTTTAATTGTTGGTGTAACTACTGATGACTTGTCTATAAATGAAAAAGGTAAAAAACCGGTTATCCCATTCAACGAAAGAATGGCAATAGTAGAAAGTTTAAAATATGTTGATATGGTAGTCCCTCAAACAAGTTACGATAAATTTGAAGCATGGGATAATCTGAAGTTCAATATCATGTTTGTGGGAGATGACTGGAAGGGAACCCAAAAATGGAATAAGTTTGAAAAAGAATTCAATAAAAAAGGAGTAAATGTTCATTACTTCCCATATACACAACATACATCCAGCACTAAGTTAAGATCAGTTATTGAGAATATTTCAGTTAAATTAAAAGATCCTGCTGAAGACCTGCCCAACTAAACAACTCATTTAAAGACCTGCTCTTTAAATCGATTTCTTTTCACTGGAGAGGAGCTTAACAGCTCTCCAGTTTAACTCCGCGTATGTGGTTATAGTATACAGGTTACATTATTAAAATTTCCAACCCCTGTAACATCCCAATTGATCGGAATAAAATACCCTGAAACATTTAAAAGCGGTCAGAAAAGAAAATTCATTACTTCTCTAAAATACTCTGAAGGTTTTGAAAATCACGATGGATGTCAACTTCAAACCATTCCGATTTCTCCACCCAGAGGGGTTCAATAGACACTTTTTCTTCGGCAAGATCTTTAATAAAACTATGCCATGTTTTATTATGATTTAAAAAATCTTCCTTTCTGGACATCTTTTCAAGAATTTCCCTGAATACGATACTGCTTTTTTCTCCTACTACAATCATAAGACCGGCAGAAACAGCATCATAATCAACAATATTTTTTGCCGCTTCATATACTTTATTATTTTCTTTGAATTTCACTTTTATATCATCTGAGTCTACTTCTTCAACATGTGAACAAAGCAGAAAAATACCTTCTTTACAATTAGTGAACAGATTGCCAATTTTTGAATAAACCATATCACTATAAAAGGTATCGCCATTCATGAATATGAATCCTGAATCATTGATTTTATTCAGAACAGCCCATAGTGTAACAAGAGGACCCGACACGGCATAAAAAGGATTGTATACTACTGAAATATTACCACGGTCCCCAACATCGGAAACAAATTCCTCAACTTTTTCAACACAGTGGCCACAGCCAACAATAGTTTCATCTATATCCGGTTGTCTAAATAATCTTTCAGTCTGCCTGGAGAGGAGTGTTGTTCCATCTCCAAATTCTACGCATATTTTTGGTCTGTCTTTGGTTAAGGGCAGGAGCCTCTCCCCTTTACCTGCTGATAATATTATTGCTTTCATGTTTACTTTATTCTTTTGTTTTTTGTCTAACGTACTGAAGGATTCTATCACAGGATTTCCCGTCTGCGGTATCAAAAAATTTCTTTAATACCTCTTGTCTTGATTCTCTATGATCATCAATACCATCTATGATTGTCTTTTTTAATTCAGATTCAAGTTCATCATATGTAAAACATTTTTTCCCTGGTGTTACTTCTTCGTAATCAAACTGGAGAGCTCTCTCACTGTTGACATAGTGAGAATAGTCAAAAGGGAAAAATATGACCGGTTTATCAAGTAACAGATAATCAACAAAAATTGATGAATAGTCGGTTATCATTAGATCGCATTTCCCCAGAAGAGGGTAGATATCAGATATTTTATCATATTCTAATATATTTGATTGGCCTGAAAGGTCATAGGTATGTTCCTCTACAGTTTTGGAGTGATATTTAAACACAAAAATTAGTTTATTGTCTTTTGCAAACTGGTTAAGACGTTCAATATCAAGTGTATCTTTCAATGAAAGAAATTTGTCTGTTGGGATTCTATGGGTTGGGCAATAAACAATGATTTTACTGCCTTCATTTTTATGTTGCATGCATTTTTTATACACACCAGCATCTATGCCAACTAAATATGGATCAATATTATCTTTAAAAAAAACGTCATTTCTGGGCAACCCGTTGATTAAAAGCTCTTTATATCTAAAAGCTTTTGCTCGTGTGTTTTCCTGCAATTTAGAATTCAGCATTAAAAGATCATAGTAAGGATAGTTACCTATGACCTTTAATGCAAATTTAGCGATAAAATTAAGATTTATTATCTCAGGTTTTAAAAGCCCAATGGTTTTCATTCCGCTTCCATGCCAGACCTGTATCTTTCTCGCGCTAAAAAGTAGATAATATTTAAACTGCCATATCCATTCATTACCATCAACAACAATAGTTCCGGCCCTCAGGAGCCTGAAAGCCGATGATAACTTCGGGTAGAATAAAACAGGAAAATTGTTCGATTTCAGGTTGTTTTCTATCTCTTGATCCGATGTAAGGAAAAAAATATCCGGGTACTCGTTTTTCTTCTCAGTAAAATACAGGAATAGATACTTAAGATTTCCATCAAAATTATTTGAATATCTGGTTATAAAAATGATACTGTTATCTTTAGGTATTATATAAGACAGTGGTACCAGCAAGCCCCAGCCAATTATTAATCGTAAAGGGAAAATGAGAGCCTGGAGAACGTAAAGCATGATACCATTTTGTTTAGCATAAACAATCATTCAAAACTCCGTATTATTGCTTATTTTGACAAGAACATATAGCAGGTACTATATCAAACCACCATTAAAAAATATTATTGTCTAGCACATTTATGATTTAAATTAATTAATAAATTATGTGAGGAAAGGCGAGATACAAGCGCCGCTCCTCAATCAGATGGGAATATCTCTATATAACCACGACTATCATCAATATTAATTTCATCAAATCTATGGAGAAGCTTTCTATACTCCGCCAATAAATTCCCACATTCAGTAGTTGTTATCCGCTCAAATTTCTGCTTCTTGTATTCTTTTAACTGCTTTGGAGAGAAAACAGCTCTTCCTTCAATCAAATTATATATTTCATACAGTATTTTCAAACATGCCGAAATTATTCTCGTAAGAGGGTTGTTGCGAAATAGAATCTTTCTCTTGACAATATCTTTAGATGATCTTTTTTTATATAAATTTTCAATATTTTCTGCAATTCTATCACAGGCAAATGGACCGGATAATGAAGAGATATACTCCTCAAGAATAGCTGGCACCGGTTGCTCCATTGGCGATTGCTCTATCAATTCAATAACCTCTTTTTCGCTAGAAACTGCTGAACTGACCTGATTCGGCAGGTCCGCTTCAAACTCCGGTTCATCAACAGGAGTATAAGCAATTGCTTTTAAATTCAGCAATGCAGCCTCTACACCAGTAGTACATGAGTTGTGGATAATTGCTTTCGCCGAAATTATCCATGGAGTCAATTCCCCCTCGTATACAACACACACATTGGGATATTCTTTCATGAGAGTTTTCCATGTATCATGATTTTCACTCGGATGAGGCCTTATAATTATATTTATGTCAGGGTATCTCATACTGATATTTCTCAATAAACTAACCATTTTTTCAAAAACTCTTTCCCGATTATCAAAAAAGCCTCTGAAATCTTGTTCGTCTTCAGCGCTATTCAATAATCCATGCCGGCGCATTTCACTTACCAGGAAATCAACCAGAGATTCACCCTCTTCTCTACTGTAAAAACTGTTATTGGTTGCAAAATTGGAGACAAATAAAATATAATCTCCATACTTCTTTTTAATTACGTCAGCTCTGGTTTTATATAGGTCAGTTAACTCAGGTCTCAGAAGATCAATCCTGGGATTTCCTGTTATAACGGTATCAATTGAAGCACTGACCTCTTTAATAAGTTCTGTCTGCTTTTTTCCCCAGGTGAAATACTTATCAACATATCCATTAGTCTTAACATGTATGCGGCTTTTATATAATTCGGGTTTTCTCCAAATAATGCCCTCTTCATCGAGACAAACCAGTTTAAATCCAAAAAATTTCAACCTTCTGAAAAAACTCATCCTTGGAGCAAATGAATTACGGTCGATATAGAGCCAGGCCTTTGTTTTTAGTGCAAAGGGTATTTTCCTGTAATTCGTAAGAATCACCTTAAAGCCTTTTTCAGCCAGGAAACAGGAGAGGAGTATTTTACCTGGTAGTTCTCGTGCTTTGGTTTCAATACTCAATAATATTACGGGTTTTTCTGATATCTTTTTCATGATAATTTCTTGCCTGTTTTGATTTGAAACGATTGATTCAGGTTGTGCAATTTTGAAATAAATAATTTGGATTTAATTCAAGCCTGTTTAGATGTTTTCTCCGAATCAATATACTCCCACTTCAGAGGCTCGCCTCTTTTTAAATCCTTCAATGCCTTTCTGCCTATCACCTGGTCCATGTACTTCGGAGCTAATCCATAGCCGGGCCTTATCGAACGGATATTGTCCCGTGTAAGGACCTCCCCGGCTTTTACATCTTCAACGATGAACAAAGAACGAGAGAACTCTCTGCTCTTCTTAATCTTATCTGAGAGCTCATATGTTACATTCCCAAGGGCTTTTTCAACGTTACGGATAGATTTAACCATTGCTTCGAAATCATCCGGCTCCATTGAAAACTCTGCATCAGGGCCTCCAATTGTTCGATCAAGAATAAAATGTTTTTCAATAACTTCAGCGCCAAGAGCAACTGCAGCTACAGCAACATCACTCCCCATCGTATGGTCAGACAGCCCCACCTTAACCCCGAAGGTTTCCTTCAAGTTCATCATTGTTTTAAGATTTGCCTCATCAATCGGCGCCGGGTAGCTTGAAGTGCACTTAAGCAGTGTGATATCATTATTACCAACCCGCCTGCAGGTATCAACCGCATCCTGGATTTCTCCTATAGTGGCAATCCCTGTTGATATTATCATTGGTTTGCCCTTTGCTGCTGCGTATTCAATCAATGGAATATCTGTAATTTCAAAAGATGCAATTTTGTAAATTGGTACTTTTTTTGATTCGAGAAAATCTACTGCAGTAAAATCGAAGGGTGTCGAGAAAAAAATAAGACCAAGTGATTCCGCATAGTCCCTTAATTCATCATGCCACTCCCAGGGAGTATACGCCTCTTTATATAGATCATGAAGAGTTCTTCCGTCCCAGAGAGTCCCCTGGTTAATTGTAAAATATTCATTATTGCAATCTATAGTTATCGTATCAGCAGTATAAGTCTGGATTTTAACTGCGTCAGCTCCACATTCTTTAATAGACGAAATAGACTTTTTTGCAATATCAATATTATGGTTATGATTAGCTGATATTTCAGCTACAATAAGAACATCACTTTGAAATAACATCCAAACCTCTGCTTCAGTATCATTTATCTGAATATTCCTTGAATAAACAAAACCTGCTTTTTTAAAAAATATTTTTGATTTCAAGTTGTCTTTTTTTATATAAGCTGTCACCATTTTACATGATTGCAGCTCTTTTTTAAATAAAAAAAGGCTTTTATAAAAAAGGTTAACTGCGATATTTTTACCACGGACTTCTTCTGTTAAAGAGATGCCAACCTTACATTCATGACTAACCGAATCGGAAGTAAAACGAATCTGCCCAGAAAATTTACCATTAGTTTCAAGAATAAATACACTTTCATCAGTATCATGTAATATCCCTTCAAACCAACTCAAGTGATTCTGATATTCTATCGGACCTGAAGTGAAACTCGCCTGCCTTACAGCTTCACTTGATGCTAGCTCAAATAATTCATCTCTGTCTTCCCAATTTGCTTTTCTAACGTTAATCATTAGTAAGCATCCCCACAATACGCTGAACACCTTTCCCATCTACAAGATTCCGACCGATATTACAGATACCATTTCTGCTATTATAATCCGGAATCATTGTTATAGTATCAAGACTAAGTAAAAAATTTTTATCTTTCCAATTTTTAATAATATAATCCTGATTATCCACAACCTTTTTGGCAAAGGTTGGTGTCCCAATCCTGGCAAATTCATAAATAGTTTGCCCGGCAGCGGAAACTGCAATATCACATTCAAGCATTTCTTCTTTCATTTTTTCCGCATCTGGCTGCATTATTAAAGTTGTATTCTCATCTGCTGCATCTTTTATTTCATCTACATTCGAAAAACCTTCCCCAATAATCACACGCTTTTCGAATTCCGGGTATTTGTCTTGTAAAGATCTTAAAACATGGGGAGTTTCATTCGTTATGTCGGTTCCGCCAAAAGTAATCAGAACTTTCTTCACAACTTCATTTATAACCTTAACCGGAACTTCCCAGAACTCTTTTCTTAGAGGATGATACTCTGGTCCGAACAGGTACGTTACACTTTCATTGCAGGGATAGTCAATTGCATCTGCTCCTAAGACACTGTTTAGTACGAACCCTCCAGGATAGGGGATTCTGTTAAAATCATCGATGAATAAAACACCGGCAGCCTGTCCATATATCTTTCTGCAAAGACGTTCATCAGCATAATATGAATCCACAATCACTATTTTACCAGATATATCCTGACTTGCCGAAATCCAGTCAAAGATATGCCATTCGAAGCCTTGAAGTATTTCTGCAGGCTTGCAATCACCCCGAATATAAAAAACGGGTAGCATCCCTTTATCCTTGAACCCCTGGGCTATGGCCAGGCACCTTATCAAATGACCATAGCCATACTGCTTTCCCGCTTCAGTAAGTATTATTACTTTGGATTCCATTTTTTAACAACTCATATTTCAATTCAGCCAGCTTCCAGTCTGTTTCAGTATCTATATCCTGAGTTTCCAATTCACTTAAAATAACTGCACCAGACTTTTCAATAAACATCTTTCTTTCCTTACGGAACACATCAGTTTTTATAAAATAAAATTGTCCGGCATCATGATATGTTTTTTCAAGATCCTGTGATCTTTTTGGAAAGTTTTCCGGCCATCTCATATTGATAAAACCATCATCAATTTTTAATGATCTTTGAATCGGATAACTGTATTCGGCTACAGCGAAAACAGAGTCATAAATACTATCATCCAGCATTTTCTTAGCGTTAACAAGCTTTTCAACAGTAACAAATGGTGCAGTGGGCAATATACAGCAAATCGTAGCAAAATTTCTTCCCACCTGGTTGTATTTATCAATTACTTCTATACACACATCTGAAAGACCGGCGTAATCATTTGCATTTTCAGGGCTTCTTAAAAATGGCACACTGGCTCCAAATTTTTTCGAAATTTCAGCAATTTCCTCATCATCAGTTGAAACCATAACCTCATCATAAATACCACTTTCCAGAGCCGCTTCTATTGAGTAGGCGATAATCGGTTTACCTAAAAACTTTTTTATATTCTTACGGAGAATTCTTTTACTTCCGCCCCTGGCTGGTATAATCGCAAGATTACTCATTTCTCAATTCTTCAATTCCTTTACACACCTGATAACATGTACGACATCATCATCACTCATGAGTGGATACAGGGGAAGACTTAAAGCTTTATTATAATAGTTTTCTGCAAGAGGATAATCACCCCATTTATAACCATAATTTTTAATATAATAGGGTTGTGTATGTATTGGAATATAATGCACCTGGGTACCAATATTGTTCTTCTTCAGTTCATCCATAATATCACTTCTGCTTTTCCCAAGGTTTTCAAAATCTATCTGAACAACATAGAGATGAAAACAGGAGTCAGTATCATCTTTGAGCGGTGTTCTAAGCCAGTCGAGTCCCGCCAGTGACGATTTATATTGATCAATTATTTCATTTCTTCTTTTTTTGAATTCATCAAGCCTTTTCATCTGTGAGATTCCAAGGGCTGACTGAATATCTGTTAACCTGTAATTGTAACCGCAAACCTGCATTTCATAGTGCCATGGACCAGGATTAGTGTCCAGCATTTCAGGATCTTTTGTTATTCCATGAGATCTCAATAATAACAGTCTTTCATACAATTCCCTGTTGTTCGTGGTTATTGCTCCACCCTCGCCAGTTGTAATTGTTTTTACCGGATGAAAGGAAAAGACTGTCATATCACTATATTTACAGTTTCCCACTTTTGATCCGTCAGCATAGTTCGAGCCTATTGCGTGTGCAGCATCTTCAATTAAATAAAGTGCATTTTTATCGGCAATTTCTTTTATCGCAACCATTTCACAGGACCGTCCTGCAAAATGAACCGGAATAATAACTTTTGTCTTCCTGGTTATTCTCTTCTCTATCTCTGCAGGATCAATATTGAGAGTTTTTTTATCTATATCAGCAAAGACAGGTTTCAACTCATTGTAAACAAAACAGTTTGAACTTGCGACAAAAGAATTTGGAGAAGTAATACCTTCTTTTCCCTTTTCAATCTCCAGAGCTTTAACAGCTATATGTAAAGCAGCAGTTGCATTCGATACAGAAACACAATAAGCTGCTCCTGTATACTCACATATAACCTTTTCAAAAGCTGAAACAGCAGGGCCCTGGGTAAGATAATCTGATGTTAAAACTGAGACGACTTCATCAATATCAGATTGGGTAATCCATTGTTTGCCGTAATTAATAAATCCGGAAGACTTCATTAGTACACTACTTCAATCGATTTCAATCGTTCTCTCATCTTTTCTTCAGAAAGCCATTCTGCATTGTTATCGGATGCATACCTGAATCCATCAGGAACTTTGACCCCGCCTGATTTAAAATGCTTGCTTGTATCCCACCAGTCAAAGTGAGGATATATAATATAGTGGTCGTCGTAATCGTAAGTCAGCCGGGAATCCTCTTCTGTAATCATTACTTCATGGAGTTTTTCCCCCTCCCGGATTCCAATCTCCTTTAATTCCGCTTCAGGGAGCATGGCCCTGGCAAGATCAGTTACCTTGTAAGATGGAATTTTAGATACATAGATCTCTCCACCTTTTGCCTCTTTAATTGCTTTAAAAACCAGATCCACTCCCTGATCCAGAGTTATCCAGAAACGTGTCATCCTGGTATCGGTAATAGGAAGTTCTTTTATACCATCATTTATCAGTGAATTAAAAAAAGGCACTATCGAACCGCGGCTGCCGGTTACATTTCCATAACGAACAACACTGAAGGTTGTATTTTTCCCGCCTGCATATGCATTCCCGGCTACAAAAAGTTTATCTGAAACAAGTTTTGTTGCTCCATAAAGATTAACCGGACCTACAGCCTTATCTGTTGAGAGGGCAACGACCTTTTCAACTCCGCAATCAATAGCAGCATCAATAATATTCATTGCACCGTTTATATTTGTCTTAATCGCTTCAATAGGGTTGTATTCGGCTACAGTTACATGCTTCAGCGCTGCTGAATGAATGACCACATCAACATCGGTTAAAGCCCTGTATAAGCGATCTTTATCCCGTACATCTCCGATAAAAAACCTGAGCTTATCATCGTAATCCTTAAACTTCGACCGCATTACATACTGTTTATATTCATCACGGGAGTAAATAATAATCTTTTTCGGATTATATTCCGATAAAATTCTCTGTGCAAACTTCTGGCCGAATGAGCCAGTTCCACCTGTAATTAAAATTGTTTTGTTATTTAGCATTTTGGCCTTTCCCAATAGCATACAAATTAATATATTATAATTATAAATAAAATAATTATTTAACTAGCATGCGAATCTCGTTATTTGTGTCAATTCATTAATAATAATGAGCAAACTTCCCTTCATCGTCAAGACCAATTTTTATATATTTCAGTTGGACAATTCTAAACCCGGATTATAGAGAAAAAAGCCACTGCAATTTTATGTTGACGTCATGGCTCATTTTTATAGGAAGGAAGCCAAAGGAATTGTATTAAAATTATTGCTTTCAAAAAGAATTCGTGTTGAATATTGAAATGAGCACATCAGCAAAAATCAAAAAAATAACTCAAAATAAATTTATACGCAATGTTGTTATTGTAGCATCTGGTACTGCGATGGCACAGATGTTAGGTGTAGTTTTCACTCCAGTTATAACCCGGCTTTACGGACCCGAAGCCTTTGGACTCCTGGGGACTTTTATGTCCCTGGGAACAATTGCTGCATCCATAACTGCATTGGCTTATCCATTTGCCATTGTTTTGCCGAGAAAAGATAGTGATGCAAAAAACATAATTAAACTTTCAGTTTATATTTCTATCATCATAACATCTCTTGCGGTTCTTTTAATTCTTTTTACCGGTGACCGTCTGTTTGCGCTTCTCGGCGCAGAGGCAATTACTGCTTTTGCCCTGCTCATTCCACTAAAAATGCTTTTAGCTGCCTGGCTTCGAATAGCTCAGCAATGGTTTATTCGAAAAAAGCAGTTCAAAACTACTGCAAAGATAGAAGTAATACAGACTTTCTTTACTAATGGTACTCAAACTGTAATTGGCCTCTTTAAACCAATAGCGGCTGTGCTTATTGTTCTCGCGACCCTGGGAAACGGTCTCCATGTATTATTGTTATACACGAGTAGTCGTCGCACTAACAAAAAAAAGCAGAAAACAGAAAAGAACAACACACCACCTGAAGGGTCTTTAACTGAAATCGCTAAAAAATATTATGATTTTCCTTTATACAGGGCACCGGTAATATTGATTGATGCTATTTCCACAAGCCTGCCAGTCTTAATGCTATCGGCATTTTTTGGACCCGTTTCGGCTGGTTACTATGTCCTTGGAGTTAAACTGTTAAAAGCGCCTACCAAGCTTATAGGCAGATCCGTTGCCAATGTATTTTATCCTAAAATAACTGAGGCTGCCCATAAAGGGAAAGATGTTAAAAAGCTTCTTCTGAGAGCCATTCTTGGTCTTGGTGCTGTGGGAGTCATTCCATACCTGCTGGTTGTTCTTTTTGGTCCCTGGATTTTTAAAATCATATTTGGTGCAGAATGGATAACAGCCGGTGAATATGCACGCTGGATAGCATTCATGATATTCTTCTATTTCATTTCCAGGCCCGCAGTTGTCGCAACGGCACCCTTAAACATCCAACGGGGCTTTTTATTCCTGGAAATCTTCGGTACTGCTTTAAAAGTTGGCGGGCTCTATTCAGGTTTTGTAATTTTTAAAAGTGACCTGACAGCAGTAGCTCTTTTTTCCTGCGCTGCAGCCGTCTATTATATTTTACTGATGCTCTGGGTAGTCGTTTCTTCCAACAAAACATCATTAAAAGAACGCTTCTCAGAAGATAGCCCCGATTAAGCTAAACATACTGCAGGGCTTTCCCTGCAGCTCTAACTTCCTTTTACATCAACTTCGCAAAAATCTTTTCATACCGCCCGGGAAAAATCCTCTGAATTGCCGCGGCCATCTTTGCGTCAGACCCGATAAGCACCCGGGGCTTTTTCTTTTTAATCCCCTGAATAATCACCGATGCTGCTTCTTCGGGAGAAGTTTTAGCAATACGGTCAAACATGGCAACAAACTTTTCCTGCTCCTCTGAAGTTGCATCTCGGTCAGATTTTTTTATGCGGGCATTACGGACAATATTTGTTTTAATACCTCCGGGATAGACTGTGGTGACAGCACATCCCGTTCCCGCCAGTTCCAGGCGCATCGATTCGCTGAAACCCTTTACGGCAAACTTGGTGGCGCAGTAGGCTGACTGCTTTCTGACCCCTACCAGGCCAAAGAGACTTGAAACATTCACCAGGCTCGATTCTTTATTATCAAGAAGAAGGGGAAGAAAAGCCCGGGTTCCATAGACAACACCCCAGTAATTAATGCTGAAAATCCATTCCATGTCTTCAAGGGGAGAATGAAGGAAGTTTCCATCATGATTAACCCCCGCGTTATTTATAATGATATCCGCCCCGCCAAAATCTTTTTTTATCTGCTCAGCAAGGGCCTCAAAAGCTTTACGATCAGAAACATCCAGTGGATACACCTTCATCTCTTCAGCGTTTTTATCCGCCAGTTTCATTGTTTCCGCAAGCCCCGCCTCGTCACGGTCCGCTGCCGCTACCCGGGCTCCCTCCTGCACCAGGCCAAGGGTAAGGGCCCGTCCGATACCGGAAGCAGCCCCGGTCACAACTGCAGTTTTTCCTTTCAGGTTTTTCATTATTTTCTCCCTTTTTCATTGTGGTACTCGTTTATCAGTACCGGAATAAATGTTATAATATCCTCAGTTATCCCGTAATGGGCATAATTAAAAAAAGGCGCCCCGGGGTCACTGTTTACTGCAACAATAATACGCGAATCCTTCATACCCGCCAGATGCTGAGATGTCCCCGAAATACCGCAGGCGAGATAAACCTTTGGAGTAACGGTTTTCCCGGTAATACCGACCTGGTGCCGGTAGGGAAGCCATCCCCGGTCACAGACTATCCTGCTTGCAGCAAGAGCCGATGAAGGAAATATTTTTACCAGATCCCGGGCCAGGTATATGTTATCTTTATTTCCAATGCCACGGCCCACGGCAACAATCACGTCTGCCTCTTCAAGGTCCCGGGCTGATTCTTCTGCCTCGAGTTCAAGGGGCTCAAGGCTCATTTTTCCCGGCATATCGAATCTTATTACCTCTCCAGCTTCACCTGCCGGTACCTGCCCTTCCTTCAGGGCCCCAGGCTGAAGAGTTAATACGGCCGGTTTCCCTGAAAGAACTTCCTTTACCATAAAAGATCCATTCCCGATACTCCGTGTCGTCACAAAAGTATCGTTTCTTCTGCTGATTGACTCGACTTCAGTAATCACCCTCCCGTGAAGACTGACTGCCGCGGCAGCCGCTCCCGGCAGGTAGTTCATTCCCCGGGGAAGGAGCACCAGATCAGGGGTGTTTTCTTCAATACATTTCACAAGAGCCTGGGCAAAAAATTCACTATTCGGCAGCCGGCAGCTTTCGCTTTCACTGAGATAAACCCGCAAGCCCTGTGCCGCAGCAATACCAGCAGTCCCTTCGCATTCTGATCCGCAGAGAAGCAGGCTCACTTCTGCCCCTTCGCCCCCCAGACTCAGAGCCGTATTGATCAAGGGGTTGAGCTCATTGGCTGAAGTACTACCCCCGGGCATGAGGGCTGTCAGCACTTTCATCACAGGACCCCCGCTTCTCGAAAAATTTCTATCAGGTCGCGGGCCTTCTCTTCAGGGGTCCCCTCAATCATAGAGACAAGACCGAGGGGTTCTGGTTTTTCAAAAATATACTCCCCCGGCGGCACGGGTCCCTTTTTCTTCAGACCCGGGACGAGATTAACTTCCTGCTGTCGGGCACGCAGTTTACTGGTCAGTGAAGGATACCGGGGGTTGCGGGGCCCCGACTGTACGGTCAGGAGCGCCGGTAGTGCCATTCGGGCCTTCTCCCGCACTCCCCCTTCCAGTTCACAGGTCACCAAAAGATTACTTTTTTCTTTATCATACACAGTCTCCATCACCGCGGGGGCCGTGGGGAGTTTCAATTCAGCCGCCAGGAGCGGGCCGGTGATTCCCTGCATTAAATCTTCAGACATGGCTCCGGTCATAATCAGGTCATAGCCGCATCCCCGGGTAAAGTCTCCCAGTACCGCGGCAACCCTCTCCGGCTGCCAGGTGTCAACTTCCGTCACATCAATACGAAAGGCCCGGTCACTCCCCATCTCAAGGGAACGCTTTAAGGTACGGTTAACCGACGGGGGGCCCGCGCCCACGGTGTCAACAACCACCGCCGGATCATTATCCTTCATAGCCAGGGCCATCTCGAGGGCATATTCAGAGAGACGATCCATGCGCCGAACCATGCTTTCCCCGGCCCGGGGATAACCGTCCCCTGCCGACTCCATGGCGGCTGGTTCATCAGGAACATCTTTTATACAAACCAGTATTTTCACTGTTTCAGTACCACCAGCGCATCAACGACCACGGGTCTTCCGTCGGTAATAAGTATGGGGTTAATATCGATCTCCGCGATCTCGTCATGTACCAGGGGTATCATGCTGAGACGGGAAAGAATATCGGCCAGAAGATCCCGCTCAACAGGGGGCATACCCCTATAGGCACCAAGAATTTCTGCAGTCCGTATATCACTCATCATTTCCATAGCTTCATCATTATTGACCGGGGCAATACGAAAGACCATATCTTTTAAGGCCTCGGTCATGATGCCCCCAATGCCAAAGGCGATACAGGGACCGATATTCTCTTCACGGGTGATACCGGCGAGAAACTCACGGCGTCCTGTGACCATGGGGCTCACCAGTATCGGTGTACCGCTCCCCGCTTCGGCTTCGATGGCGGCAGCCGCTTTCTGCACCGCTGCACTGTCAGCGCACCCGAGATACACCAAGCCCCGTTCTGTTTTATGCAGGATATCATGGCGGCATGCCTTGAGGGCTACAGGATACCCGAGAGCATCAGCTGCTGCAGCAGCGGCTTCACCGCCGGTTACCAGCTTTTCTTCAGGGACCGAAATACCATAGGCCCCGAGGAGCTGCTTTGACTGATGTTCATCAAGGGCCTGCTGTCCCTTGGCAAGGGCATCCTTCACGATACCGGCAGCGGTTTTATTTTGTGAAGGAAGTGTGGGCGGACGATATGCCTTCCGTTCCCGGATTTCCCTGTAGCGAAGCATTGTCACCATTGCCCCGGCGGCCTTCTCGGGAGAATCGTATACGGGGATTCCCGCGTCCTGAAAGGCCTCGGTATACCGGTCATCACGGTCAAAAAATGAAGAGACCGTCATGGGAATCTTATACTTAAAGGGAAGACTGACAGTATTTGAAAGATCCCGTGTCCGTGCCTGTTTTATCAGATCATCAAGAATTGTTGACCCTATCATTCCCTGGAGATGGGGTATCAGGGTATTTAGAAAACCTGAAGACATGGCCCCGTGAAGTACTACACCGTCAACTTCACCGCTGGCCATTACAAGTTCAGGAAGCTCCTCCGCCAGAAGACCGATGTTCATGGCAAATGTAATATCGACAGGATTGCCCGCCGGGGCATGATCGGGAATAATCGGTTTTATCTGTGCCACCAGCTCATCACTGAAGGGGGGCACCTCAAAGCCTCCCGCTTCACAGGTATCGGCTATCGCTGATCCGGGTCCTCCTGAATTGGTCACCACCCCGATACGTCTCCCCTGTATCGGGGGAAGGGTTGCCAGGGCCCAGCCCTGGTTATAGAGTTCTTCAATAGAATCTACACGAATAATCCCCGCCTGTCTAAAAAGGCCGTCATAGATATGGTCAGGGCCCGCCATAGCACCGGTATGGCTGAACCCTGAGCGTGCCCCGGCCTTTGATCCCCCCACATACTGGGCAATGACTGGTTTCTTTGCAGTAACCTTACGGGCCACGTCCAGAAAACGGTCGATGTTTCGGATGCCTTCAATATATAAAGAAATTGCCTTTGTCTGCTCATCGTCCCCGAGAACCTCAAGAAAATCCGCCAGTGTTGTGTTTGCCTCATTGCCCACACTGACCGCCTTGGAGAACCGAATGCCCCGTTTTGTCAGGTAGGGAATCGACTGAGTAATATAGGTACCGCTCTGACTGACCAGGCCAAGACTTCCTGAGCCTTCGGTATAGGGAATAACCGTAGTATTCAGGTTAATCTCACTGTTGAGTATCCCCATGCAGTTTGGACCGACAAAGGTCATGCCGTACCGGTCGGCAATCTCCTTCAAATTCTCTTCCATTCCCCGGCCGGTTTCGCCGGTTTCTTTAAAACCTGCTGTTATAATAATAGCACTTTTTGTACCCAGCTTCCCAAAGGCTTCAAACAGAGTAAGCAGATGCTGCGCCGGGAGCACAAAGAGCACCAGGTCGGGAACCTCCGGCAGGTCACTCACAGATTTATAGGCCTTATGCCCCAGCACTTCAGCGTCACGGGGATGGACAGGAAAAAAACTTCCTTCAAAACCATCTTTAATAATACTGAGAGCATGCATGGTTCCCATTTTCATCGGATTGTTCCCCGCCCCCACAGTGGCAATGGACTTCGGATAGAGCAGTTTCTGTAAAGCTTCCTTCTTCATAGTTTTCTCCTGATTTTAGCAAAGACCTCTTTTTTTTTCGGCCCCTTATTCAGCTGATAATACACTATCTACTATAAATGAAATAAATTGCAATAAAAAAACGAGCGTTCGCTATATTTTTCTTGACAATAGAGATATTTTTCCTTTAAAAATACTAAACTATAAATTGACCGGACTATTATGAGTATTATTTATTTCATCCGCCACGGCCAGGCATCCTTCGGGACCGACAATTATGACCGTCTCTCTGAAACCGGTCAGGAACAGTCACGCATTCTTGCACGGCATTTAGGGGAAAGGAAGACAGCCTTTGATCTCACCGTCAGCGGATCATTGGAACGACAGCAGCATACCGCTGACTGCTTTTTTGAAGGATCATCGCGGCCAGAGCACCTGGTACTTCCAGAACTCAACGAGTATGACTCCCGGGCCATCATGACCACCCTGACCCCTTCGGTACTGGAAGAAAAACCGGAGCTTCAGCAGGATGCCCAAAAGCTCTTAAAAGACCGAAAATCTTTTCAACGGGTCTTTGAAGCGGTAATGCTTCGCTGGGTTTCCGGGAATCACTCCAATAACCTGGTCAGCTTTGCTGACTTTTCCGCCGGCATTAACCGTTCTATTGATCGTCTCATGACAGACCATGGTAGCGGGAAAACCATTGGTGTATTTACCTCAGGCGGCCCGGTTTCAACTGCCGTGCAGCGGGCCCTTGGCATCGCTCATGAAGAAGTCATGCGTATAAACTGGCAGGTTGCCAATACTTCTGTCACCCGCTTCAGGTGTACCGAAAGCCGATTCTCTCTCTTGTCATTCAATGAGTACGGACATCTTGAAGCAGCGGGTGATGAATATATAACATTCAGATAAAATTACCAGGAGGCTCCCATGGATTTTGCAATATCCGATAAAATGCAGGCTATTCTTGAAATGATCAACGAGTTCGTGGAGAAAGAACTAATCCCTATTGAACCGGAATTCGTGAACGCTGAATTTAACGAAATGCTCCCCCTTTTAAAAGAAAAACAGGAGCTGGTAAAAAAGATGGAGCTCTGGTCTCCGAACTACCCTGAAGAACTGGGCGGCATGGGACTTACCCTGGTTGAACACGGCCTTGTTTCCGAAGCCCTGGGACGAACCCCCCTGGGACATTATATCTTCTGGTGCCAGGCCCCTGACGCAGGTAATGTTGAAATTCTTCACCTTCACGGAAGCGATTACCATAAGAAGCAGTTTCTTGAACCCCTTGTAGCGGGAGACATCCGCAGCTGTTTTGCCATGACCGAAGTCGACATGCCGGGATCAAACCCGGTGATGCTTGAGACCACTGCAGAGAAAGACGGCGACGATTATATTATCAACGGCCATAAATGGTACACCTCTTCAGCAGACGGGGCAAGCTTTGCCATAACCATGGCGGTTACCAATCCTGAGGCCCCGGAGTACCTCCAGGCGAGTATGATCATTGTCCCCACGGACACACCCGGGTTTAACCTGGTGCGCAATATACCGGTCATGGGCCACGAAGGAAGCGGCTACGCAAGCCATGGAGAGATTATCTTTCAGAATGTCAGGGTACCGCAGAAAAATCTTCTCGGTACCGAGGGCCACGGCTTTGTCATCGCCCAGGAGCGTCTTGGGCCGGGGCGAATTCATCACTGCATGCGCTGGCTCGGAATCTGTAACCGGTCCTTTGATTTGATGTGTCAGCGGGCCAATGATCGGGTTATTGCCCCTGACGGAAAGACCCTTGCAACCCGGCAGATCATCCAGCAGTGGGTTGCCGACTCGGCGGCAGAAATTGAAGCAGCGCGCCTCATGACCCTCCATGCCGCATGGAAAATCGACACCTTCGGCCAGAAAGAAGCCCGTGACAGCGTCTCAATGATCAAATACGTAGTTGCCAATACCATGCAGCGGGTCGTCGACCGGGCCCTCCAGGTGCACGGCGGCCTTGGCATGACCGATGATACAATTCTGGCCTACTTTTACCGCCATGAGCGGGCAGCCCGAATCTACGATGGTGCTGATGAAGTCCATAAGTCAAGCCTCGCCCGGCGTATCCTTAAGTCGTATAAACAGTAAAGGAAGTGAAGGCATCGATGAACTTTGAGCAATTCAGTAAAAATGCAAAGATTTCCATTGAAGAAATCTGCCGGGAGATCTTTCGCCAGAACCGTGACTTGATCCAGATTAAAAAGGAAGAAGTAGCGGTTAAAAACATGGTGAAAATCTTTAATGCAACCCTGAAGCTTTCACACCAGAAGGGCTTTCAAGCCATGACCCTGCGGGACCTCTGCAGGGAGAGCGGTCTCTCCATGGGAGGCCTCTATGCCTACATCCCCAGCAAGGAAGCCCTTCTGAGTATTATGCATATCCAGGGCTCTCATATAGCCCTGGAGTTACTGCGGCGTGACCTTTTAAAGGTGACGTCGCCGCGGGAAAAACTGCACATCACTATTAAAAGCCACCTCTTTCTCTCTCAGGAGATGAGCTACTGGTTTTACTTCCTTTTTATGGAGACAAAAAATCTTTCAAAGGAACTACAGAAGCGATCTATCGAGGGAGAGCAACTGACAGAAAAACTTTTTATTGACCTCCTGGAAGAAGGGGCAAGGAAAAAAATCTTTTCTATCAGTAATGCCGAACTGACCGCAGCTGCGATCAAGGCCCTTATGCAGGACTGGTACCTCAAACCGTGGAAATACAGCCGCCGGGGTGTATCGGTAGAAGAGTATGCTGATTTTGTTATTGAACTGATCGAGTCATATATCATTCCAGAAAAGTAAGGAGTATGCAATGAGCAGCATAGACCAGCCTGTAAATATCCGTGAAGGAGAAGAGCTTAATAAAGATCTTCTGGAAGTATACCTGAAAGAAAATCTTAAGGATATTGACGGATCATTGGCTATCCGGCAGTTTCCCAGCGGCTTTTCAAATCTCACCTATCTCATCACTGCGGGAAGCCGTGAATTGATTCTGCGGCGCCCCCCCTTCGGGAAGAAAGCAAAAACCGCTCATGACATGAAACGGGAATATGATATACTTACCGCCCTCAGGAACCATTTTCCCCCGTGTCCCGAGGCCCTTCTCTACTGTGATGATGAACAGGTCATGGAGACACCCTTTTATATCATGGAACGGATAGAGGGAATCATCTTCAGAAAAGACCTCCCTGAAGGGATGAGCCTTTCAGAGACAGAGGCGCACAACCTCTCGGAAAACCTGGTAAAGCGGCTGGTTGAACTCCATAGTATTGATTACAAGGCAGTGGGACTTGAAAATTTCGGAAAACCTGAAGGCTATGTCAAACGGCAGGTCGAGGGATGGAGCCGCCGGTACCGTGACGCCGTAACCCCCGATGCCCCGGATTTTGAAAAAGTCATGGAGTGGCTGGTAGAGAAGATGCCCCCTGACACCGATAAACCGACAATTATTCATAATGACTATAAGCTCGACAACGCAGTTCTTGATCCCGCTGACCCGGTCTCAATCATCGGCATCCTTGACTGGGAAATGGCCACCATCGGAGACCCCCTGATGGACCTGGGCAATGGCCTCGCCTACTGGGTTAACCACAATGATCCCGGCAACGTTCAACTCATACGCCAGATGCCCACAAACCTGGCCGGTATGCTGACCCGTGAAGAACAGGTAGCACTCTACCGTAAACTCTCAGGCCGTGACTTTGATTCCTTTGATTATTACTACTGCTTTGGGCTTTTCCGCCTGGCAGTAATCGCTCAGCAGATCTATTACCGTTTTTTTCATGGCCAGACTAAAGACCAGCGCTTCAAGCTGCTGATCCACGCGGTCAAAATTCTTGAAGGGATTGCCCTTGAGGTAATCGCCCGCTCTGACCGGTAATATTTTTTTAAAAAGGAAGTCTATCTCGAAAACAGGGAGAAACCAAAATGATTATTGACGCCCACTTCCACCTCGATGAGCAGCTTCTGACCGTGCCGCAGATGCTGACAAAAATGGATGATGCGGGTATCGACCGCACCGCCCTGATGGCAGCCCTGGTGGATCCTTTTCCGGAGCCCCCGGCATTTATTGCATCGGCAGGGCAGTATATTCTTAAGCACCGGCCCCTCAGAAGACTCGGGAAAAAACTTGCCGCCAATTTTACCGCAAAGGGAATCGATATCCTCGGGATCGATTACGCCCTTTACCCTGATCCTGACAACGGCCCGGTCTTTGAACTGGCAGAACAGTACCCTGACCGGTTTAACGCCTGGGCTTTTGTGAATCCCCGGGGTTTAAAAAACCCGGTTACCGAAGCAAAAGAATGGCTCGACCACCCCGCCTGTGTCGGGATCAAGGCCCACCCCTTCTGGCACCGCTACCGGCCCTTAGAACTGATGGAAACCGCCGCCCTTGCAGCATCGAAAAATAAGCCTCTCATCATACACGCGGGCTTTGACGAAGAGGGGGATTATCTTCCCCTCATACATGAAATTCCCGGGCTGAAGCTTATCCTGGCACACTGCGGCTTTCCCGAGTATGCCGATACCTGGTATAAAATTCTTAAAAATAAAAACATCTTCATCGATATTTCTCAGACCTCCTATGTCAGCTCCCGGACCATTAAAGAGGCCCTTGCCCTTCTCGGACCGGAGCGCTGCATTTTTGGCACCGACGGTCCCTTTGGTATCCATGGCAAAGATGATCTCTTCGACTACCGTGAAATAAAAAAACGGATAGAGACACTGGTCCCCGACGAAGGGACCCGGCGCCGTATCCTGGGAGAGAACTTTGCTGAACTTGCAGGCATACAGTTATAAAAAAGACTCTACATCTCAATGTCCATGTGACATACTATTAAGTAAAACAAAGCAGGAGAAAAACCATGATCGATTTTAAACTGGAAGGGAAAACAGCACTAATCACCGGAGCAAGCCGGGGCATCGGAGAATCTATTGCAAAGACCCTCGCAGCCTACGGTGCCGAGGTAATCCTGGTGAGCAGAAAAATTGAAGGTCTCAAGGCGGTGGAAGAACAGATTAAAGCCGACGGCGGGAAAGCGGTATCTATGACATGCCACAACGGTGACATGGAACAAATTCGCCTCCTCTTTGAAAATATACATGAGAAGTTTGATCACCTTGACATCCTGGTCAACAACGCGGCAACCAATCCGTATTTTGGTGATGTTCTCAATGCCGACGAGGCCGCCTGGGATAAGACCGTCGATGTAAACATGAAGGGATATTTCTTCATGAGTCAGTATGCGGCAAAAATGATGACAGCTGGCAAAGGGGGATCAATCATCAATGTAGCTTCAATCAACGGTATCCGCCCCGCCCTGATGCAGGGGATCTACTCAATCACCAAAGCAGGGGTTATCGCCATGACCAAGTCCTTTGCCAAGGAACTGGCCCCCTTCAATGTGCGGGTCAACGCCCTGCTCCCGGGATTGACTGAAACAAAGTTTGCCGCTGCCATGACAAATAATGATGAACTGATGGAAAAGGTCATCCTTCCTACAATACCGATGCGCCGTTCTGCCCGACCTGATGAAATGGCGGGGGCGGTACTCTATCTCGCATCTGATGCCTCAAGTTATACTACCGGTTCTACCATTGTCGTAGACGGAGGGTCGCTGGCATAATACATGTAAATGAATTCTTTGAAAGGAAGTATCGGAGTAATGCAGAAAAAAGCTGGTCATTTTACTGACCAGCTTTTTATCTTTTAAAAAATTATGTAGTGCTTCTTTTAATTCGAACCATTGCCAGGAGTCCGCCTCCCGCAATAAGAAGAGTTCCGAGCCAGACAAGCCAGATCATCCGCTTCTCTGAAACATTAACCAGCATTGTATCAGGGGGAATAAGTGTCTTTTTACCCGGCTCAATGTAGAGATCTGCTGTTTTATTTCTCATATCCCAGCCCTGGAGCTTCACCTTTCGCTTTGTTCCCAGAAGCAGAACCTCAATGGGATGCCGGTGACGATCGTGAAAACGCACACCTGGAGAAACCTTTTTCCCGTTTATGATTACATCAGCATGAATGGCAGGCTGTTTGCTCATCATGTTTGCTGATCGGATGCCCGCCAGGGTAACCTTCAGGTCTCCCATGGTAACTTCCTCTCCCTTTTTAAGCCGCGCGAATGCCACACCGGCAATACCTTCTTTGTACTGTTCCGGAATGATATAAATGTCGCCGAAAATCCCCATTTTAATATAGGGCTCACGGTAAAGGGTGTTATTGGCCCGCTTTGAGATGTAATACTCCATGGAAATATTTTTAGCGGCCTCACCGGTGCCGAGTTTAAAAGAGGCTCGAGACTTTGCATCATCACTGAGACCGGTAAAGGTGAGGGTAACAGGCCCGACCTTTTCTTCCTTTCCCTGAATAATTTTCTTTTGAACGGTACTGGAGTGGTACCCTGATGTCATGATACCAAGAACCATCACACCGACACCAATATGGGCAAGCCGGGAAGGAAGTATTGCTTTTGCATTAAGACGCGCAAGATCGTAGATATTAACCGCAAGAATAAAAAGCCCCGCAGCGGTAAATATCATAGGTACGAGGTAATCAGCAATTATGATATTTGAAACGATGCCGACCACTGCTGCCAGAACCGCAAAGATGATAACAGGAATTTTTTTCAGGGAGCCACGGCCGGACAGCATGGTTGCCGTCACCATCAGAGAAATGATAATCAATCCCAGGGGCACCGATATCTTATTATAAAAATGCGCTGTTACCGGTATCGGTTGTGCAGTAAAGAAACTCGAAAGTATCGGCATGGACGTTCCGACCAGGATAACCATTCCATAGATAAAAACTGTAATAACACCATAGACTGTTATACCCTGCCAGGTGGCAACTTCTTCACCAAGCCCCGGAGCCTCAATTTTTTTGAAATTTGTGATAAAGAGAAAAGCGCCGGCAATCAGGAAAAACAGAATGAAAAAGATAATGTATCCCGAGGCCCCGCCTCCCCCGAAGGAATGCACTGAAAAGTTAGACAGTACACCGCTCCTGGTGAGAAAGGTGCTGTAGAGAACCAGGATAAAATAAAAGAGTGACATGAAAATATTGCTTCGCACCAGGGAACCGGTGCGACGTTGAATCAGCATGCTGTGCATCAATGCGACAGCAACCAGCCAGGGAATCAATGATGAGTTTTCAACGGGATCCCACCCCCAGTATCCGCCCCAGCCGAGAACCTTGTAGGCCCAGTAACCGCCGAGAAAAATACCGATGCCGAGGGTACTCATACTGAAAAGAAGCCATCGGTAAGAGTTCTTCAGCCATGAAGTGTAATCCTTTTTCAGCAGTGCCGCGATTGCATAGCCGAAGGGTATGGTTGCGGAAGCATAGCCGAGAAAGAGTACCGGCGGATGGGCCACCATCCATGGATCAAGTAGCAGGGGATTCATCCCCATTCCATCAAAACCCGCGGGAAGAGCTGCCACCCGGTTAAATGACTCAGGCATGGTCTCCCAGAGATAGCGAAAGGGAGACTCTGCAACCAGGAGCAGAAGAAGAAAAATCTGGGTAATGGTTATGACCATCATCAATATGGACTCATATTTTTCATTGGATCGAAGTATTATTACACCGAAGATATTCAGCATAAAAACCCAGAGCAGAAAACTTCCCTCTTTGCCTGCCCATACTGCAGCAATTTTATAAATATTTGACATATCCTTTGATGAGTTTTCATATACGTAAGAGAATTGAAACTGATCAAATATAAAGGCTGAGAGCAAAAGAATAAGGCTGAAGAAAATAAAAGCAGAGCTCAGGTAGTAGAGCTGCCTTCCGGTAACCAGGTTGAACTGGTTGCCCGAGGCGCTTTTGGTCAAAAAAAACATCACCAGTACCAGGATAACCAGTACTATATAAATAGTTATTGTTCCCACAGGGATAATCATCATGTTCGTTTCTCCGCTTTTTCATACTTTGAAGGGCATTTCACCAGCACCTTGTCAGCTGCAAAGATCTCTGTCGATTGTACGTACCGCCCCAGTATTACGATTTGTTCAGCGTGCTCAAAATTAAGGGGCTTGGTTCCAGAGTGGAAGACTTTCATGGTTCCGCCCCTATCTTCTTTTAATACAAAAGAGTAGCCTTTTTCCTGCTGGCCGATCTTTGTTCCCTTATCAAGCTTACCGATTATCTGCACATATGTACCGGCCCGTTGTTTTGCTTCTTTCAGTGAAACGTAGGGGCTCATCATGTCATCACTGAGAAGAAAAATCGAAGCGATCAAAATTCCGATACCGGCAATAAAAAGAATAATTTTCTTAGAGTTCATCGAGGTCTTTCTCCACTCTCCGGATTTTTCGATCAAGGCTGAAAAGGTAGGCGGCAATGCCCACCCAGACCACCATGATGACAAGCATGACCTTAAAGACCGGTCCATCAGAACCGCTGACCGTTTCTGCTGAAAGGGGAAGGGCTGTCATGATAAAAAGCAGAGCCGCAGCTCCCTTAGATTTTATTGACTGGATCATTTCTGATTCTCCAGGGTTTCATAATATTCATCAATTTTATGTTCTGCCATGGTTATCCGGTTACGGATAGCCAGGATATAAACATAGAGCAGGGTAAAGGCAGCAGCCGATACCAGAAGGGTAATACGCATGGTTGGCTCCATCTGCATTTTCTGCTGAGCATTTATAAGCGTATCGGGGTGGAGAGAATTTTTAATCCTGGGGGCAACAAAAACAAAAAATGGAACCGTTACCATGGCCATTATCAAATATACCGAAGAGATCACTCCCCGTCGGGGATGCTCATTGAGCACTGACCTGAGGCTGAGAAAAGCAATATATACTAAGAGTAGAAAGGCAATTGAAGTTTCCCGGGGGTCCCAGTTCCAATAGCTCCCCCAGCTCATCTTTGCCCAGAGTGAACCGGTTACGGTTGCCAGTATAATAAAAACGAGACCAATAGCCGCAGAGTTTGCCGCCTTCTCATCAAGACACGTCCATCGGGTATTCTGATCCTTCAGATAAAGGATTGAATAGACTGCCGCCACAGCAAAGGCAAGTACCCCGCCCCAGGCAACGGGAACGTGAAAATAAACAATGCGGCTGGTATCCCCAAGGATTGCCGCCGGAGGGGCCCACATCATGGCAAGGTAAATTGCAATGGGCATCACTATAAATACGAGTCGTCCGAAAATCATGTATCCTGCCATATAAAATGAAATAGTAGAAACGATAAGACCGTCACTCCGGTGGAAAATGCAAGCAAAAAAAGCACGTTAGAAACAGGACCGGGCCATGGTTTTTCAAGGGCGGCAAGCGTGGTTGTAATATTTACTAAAAGAATTGGTAAAATAATCGGAAAAGATATTACCGTAAAAAGAGATCCCTTGCCCCCCGCCTTTGCCACCATGGCCGCCAGAAGGGTGACAGAACAGGCGATGGCCATGCCGCCGGCGGCAATAGTCAGTACCAGAAGCAGTATGCTGGCAACCGGCACCTGAAGAAAAAAAAGATAGAGGGGTGTCACCAGGGCCTCAAGTAAAAGAAAGAGCACCACGTTGAAGATAAGCTTTGACGCAAAGACTGCTTCAGCCCCGGTATTGAGCATGAGAAAAAGTGCCGTTCCCTCTTCTTCTTCCCGGGTAAAGATATGGAGCAGGCCGTTCATGGCGCTGAAAAAAAGTATAATCCAGAGCATGAGGGCATGGACCAGGGGTGATAAAGGAGACCCGCCGGCAACAAGGCTCACCGCAAGGGTCGTTATGCCCGCAAAGGCGAAGGCGACATTAAAGGAGCTCCGGTTTCGAAATTCTACCTGCAGATCTTTTTTCAAATTTCTGTAAATATCATGTACCAAGATTCAGCACCTCCGCGCAGAGCTCAACCTCTTCAGGTTCATTGGTGGCAATAATTACCAGGGCTTCTTTTTTCATTACATCAATTCGGTTATAGAGAAGCTTTTTACCGCTCCGGTCGAGATTTGTTCCCGGTTCATCGAGAAAAAGAAAAGGGGGACTTTTAGCCAGTGCACAGATCAGCTTCAAACGCTGCTGCATCCCTGAAGACCAGGTCTTAAGAGCCTTTTTTTCATGACCAATAAGGCCAAAATACTGCAGCAGCTCATCAGCGCGCTCCCGGCTGTCTGAAGAACCGAGGGCGAATTCAATATTTTCAATACCCGTACACTCACCGTAGAGGTGTATCAAAGGGCTGGCAAAACCAAGAAGTCGGTGAAAAGCGGTAATCTCTAAAGACTCTTCATTTTCAAGACGGTCAACGGCTCCCCTTGTGGGGGCCTGTATCCCCGCAAGGATCTGCAGAAGGGTCGACTTTCCCGATCCGTTAGGCCCGGTAATTGCCAGGGATGATCCTCCTTCCAGTTCAAGGGATATGTCCCTGAAAAGAGAAATGCGCCGGAACTTTTTTGATAATTCCCGGGTTTCTATACGATATTGTTTCATAATTTTCTGGTTTATATATACTGTCTTCAGATTAAACAGTCATAAGACAGTATTTTAGCATCTTATTAAACTATGAGTACTCTACCGATACCGATTCATATGGCAAGTAATTAATTTTCATTTTAACAGGGAGCTCTATTTCTTCCCGAAGGCCCTTACTTCCTTTCCCCCGCGGCCTTTATGTACTCTAAAAAAACTGATTATTATGAAACAAGAATAAGCGAATCAACACCTATCATACACATAAATTTTAAACCCGGGACGGGGAGGCTGCAATGGTACGACAACTCAAAAGAATAATTTCTGCAACCGGCACTCTGTTTCTGCTCATCAGCCTCATTGTTCTTTTAGATGCTGAACCCATGGAGGCCGCATCCCCGGGAGAGGCGTATTTTGCCGGGGGCTGTTTCTGGTGTGTTGAGGCGGATTTTGAAAAACTCCCCGGAGTGCTCAGAGCCGAATCGGGATACGCGGGTGGCAGGGGCGCCAGCCCGACCTACCAGGACTACAGCCGTAAAGGGCATATTGAAGCGGTGAAGGTGATCTACGACAGAAAAAAAATCTCCTACCGGGAGCTTCTTTCATATTTCATGATGCACATCAATCCCCTGGATTCAGGTGGCCAGTTCTGCGACCGGGGCTTTTCATATTCATCGGCTCTTTTTTATCGAACCGGCGCTGAGAAAAAACTCGCCATGGAGGCAATTAATAAAACTGAGAAAATTCTCCGCCGCCCGGTTGTAACCCGTGTCATCAAACTAAGAAATTTTTATAAAGCCGAAAAATACCATCAGAATTATTACCGGGTCAATCCCCTCAGATATAAATATTACCGCCACGGCTGCGGCCGGGACAAAAAAATTAAAAAGATATGGAAAGGAAGAAAACTTATCCTGCACCCGATGCCCCGGGGGGTTCGTCATTAGCGTTGATGTTCCAGGAATTCAGCTTCTTCCCGAATCATGATTCACTTGACGCCACTGGCCCTTTGATGTAATAAGATGAGTAGAAGGAAGTTAACCGATGACACAAAATATTTATACCATCATACTCGCCGGGGGTTCGGGGCAGCGCATGGGAGGAGACCTGCCGAAACAGTTTCTTCCCCTGGGGGAACGCCCGGTTATCATTGAGACCATCAGCCGTTTTTCATCCCTGCGGGAAGTAACGGGAGTACTGGTGGTGATCCCTGAACAGTACCGCTCATTGACCAAAAAAATCCTGGCCAGCCACTCTGAACCAAAGGTACTCGATCTGGTTACCGGCGGCGCCTCACGGCGGGAATCTGCCTGGAATGCCCTGACCGCCAGGAACTTTTCACCCGATGATATTATCCTGGTTCACGATGCAGCACGCCCCTTTGTCACCGCCGTGTCTATACGTGCCTGCATCGAAGGGGCGTCATACAGCGGTGCGGCGGGTCTCTATCTTCCCGCCTCGGATACCATTACCGAAATCCATGATGAGCAGGTGACGGCAATTCCAGACCGAAGCTCTCTCTACTATACTCAGACCCCCCAGGCCTTCAGGTATAATGTACTTGAAAGGGGCCACCGTGCGGCCCGGGCCCATCCGGAGAAACCATGGACTGATGATGTTTCACTGGTTCTTGCCCTTGGAGAACCGGTTCAGGCGGTACCGGGAGATCCGCAAAACATTAAAGTGACCACTCCCTTTGATTATGAACTGGCCCAATGGCTCATAGAGAGAGACCCCAATGGCTGAGCCGACCTTCCCGCCCCGGGCAAAACTTTTCACGGGAATTCTTTTCCATCGCGACCATGACCTCCAGGCAATTCGTGAAGCATTTACAGAACATTATGGCTCCCCTGATCTTGAAGCAGGGCCCTTCCCTTTTGAAAATACAGTCTACTATAACGAAATCGGAACAGATTTGAAAAAATATTTTCTCTCTTTTGATACACTGATAAACCGCGAATCGATAGCAGAGATTAAAATTTTTTCCAACCGCCTTGAAAAAAATTTGTCAGAAGGAAGTCAACGCAGGATGAATATCGACCCCGGGTACCTTACCCTCTCCAATGTTTTTCTCGCATCCTGTAAAGATTACTATCACCGGGTCTATATCGGCCAGGGGGTCTATCTTGAAAATGAATACCGGTACACTGACAAAAGCTACACCTTCTGGCCCTGGACCTACCCTGATTACCAGCAGGAGTCATACCTCAATTTTTTTCACCAGCTACGAAGCCTCTACCACCGGCAGCTCAAAGAAATAAAATAGCAGGAGGGAAACCATGAACTTCAGGAAAAAAATTATACTATCAGCAGCGGCAGTTATAATTGCCGGATCAGGAATTCAGGCCCGTAACCTGACTCTCACAACGAGTGATGGGAAAAAAATCAGTGCTTCCCTGTCAATACCAGCCGATCTAAAAGGAAAAGTACCCGCAGTCATCCTCATTCATCAGGGTGGCTCTGACCGTTCAGAATGGAAATGGCTGATACCCCGGCTCACCGGAAAGCAGTATATCGTATTGGCTTATGACATCAGGGGACACGGTAAATCAGATTCGGTTAGCAGCCGGCGCTCCCTCTATAATGATCCCCGGCAGGCTCCGAAAGACTTGCTGGCTGCAGTAAAGTATCTAAAAAAACTGAAAACAGTAGATAGTCGGCGCATCGCCATAATCGGCTCTTCCATTGGGGGCAACCTGGCCATGGCAGCAAGCTCCCGGGGGCTCATAAAAACCGTTGCGGCGATTTCATGTAAAACATCGGCAGTAAAGAATCTTTCTGGTAAACAAAAGGTTAGCTTTCAATCCGCAATGATTATTTCTTCAGCTCGAGACCAAAACGGGAAGAGAGCCCGCTGGGCCAGAGAACTCTACAACATGACAATAAGCCCGAAAAATCTAGTTATTGTCAAAGAATCGGCTTCCCACGGAGTATCTATTTTCAAGGATGATCCTTCACTTACTGATAAAGTTCTCCAGTGGCTGAAACAAACACTGTAAGCCTAAAAAGTATTCCGAAGTAAAAAATGCCTTTTTTTAAAAAAATAGTTGCCACTAGCATATATACTTGTTATTTTAGCATTTAATTAAATATTAAATTAACTGCGGTTCACATCATCGCCGCTTCTCACAACTATTTAAAATTTAACAGGAAAGGGCTCCTGCATATCAGGAACCCACAGCAAAGAGGTATCACAATGAAAAAAAACCAGTTTTCACCAGTAATATTTTTAGCCTCACTTGGGGCAGGGGGTATTGCCGTAATGCCCTTCGCACTTCTGCAGTACTCCCTTACCGGTTTTAAAGGCCTGGTAACCCGCGCCTTTCTTGGACACGGTTCACTTCCCCTTTCAAAAGAAATTTTTTATTACTCTCTCGAAGGAATCATGGTGGTTTTTGCCCTGATTCATATTGTCTTAACGGTACTTTTTCTACGCCAGCTGGTTACATGGCTCAGGCAGCCTGCATACAAAGATTTTGTCAATAATCCCTTGAAAAATGCGGGAATTCTGACTCCCTTTCTTTCCCTTGCCATGACCATGAATGTTTTCATCGGACCGATCAGGTTCTTCTTTCCCTCTCTTTCGTCAAATCTGCAGAGCATGATGCTGCCGGCGCTCATTGTCTGGGGAATACTCTGGGCACTTCTTTTAAGAATGGAAATCAAACTCTTAAAAATCTCCTTTATCAACAGCTTCGATGTCAGCAAAATCAGTTTCGGCTGGCTCCTGCACCCCTTTACCCTCGGTATGGTAACGGTTACCGGTACCGGTATTGCCGCAATGTCCAAGAATCCGACTATTGCTCACACAGCGGCCTTCATGTCTCTTATCTCAGGAACCATGGGATTCTTTCTTTTAATTGTTAAGCTTATCACAATTTTTAAAAGTCACTTTGCAGCGGATGGTCTTCCGGAAAAACAGTTTCTCCCCAGCTTTCTCATAGTTGTCCCGAACATTACACTCTATGCACTTTCGGCCTATCGTCTCGGCCATTACATGAATCACCAGTTCGGCGCGAATATGCACACCTTTGAGCAAATAACTGTTGTTCTCTCCTACGCCTTTGAAGTATGGTACCTGATCTTCGGTATCGCTCTGTTGAAGGATTATCTGAAAAAAGACTTCTTCAAGAAGGAGTTCTATCTCTCCCAATGGGGCTTTGTCTGTCCCTTTGTCGCCTTTGGAGTTCTTGGTTCATTCTTCTACGGTGTTACCGTTCAGAGCCCCATATCAATGGTTGTAAATGTACTGTCCATGGTAGTTGCATCTGGAATCTATTTTCTGCTCTTGAAAAGACAGCTTGTGTGCAGTGGAGTATTTGGAACCGATAAAGATTTCACCTGTATTTTTGATCAACCGGCAGCAGCGGCTGCAGAATAAGACCATTCTTCATTGTATAAAGAAAAAGCAGGAATATTCCTACGGGACTATTCCTGCTTTTAAAATGTAGCCAAAACCTCTCCCCTCTATTGACTTAAAAATAACCTGCAATAATATATTTTTCATTTCCCGAACAATCATTTCGGTACTATGCCGGGGTTTTTAATTCGCACATATAGAAATATTTTGAAAATTTTATTGATTTCTGATGCCAGGCGGGTTATAAAAATACAACATTTATGCAAAGGAGATCATTATGGCCGGTAAATTTGAAGTCTATACAGACAAAAAAGGTGAATTCAGATTTCGTCTTAAAGCGGGTAATGGAGAAGTTATTGCTGTCGGAGAAGGCTATTCTTCAAAAGCAGCATGCCTCAATGGTATTGAATCAATTAAAAAAAATGCCCCTGACGCAGAAATAGTTGAAGTAGATTAATTTTAAAATAATTCTGTATACACCAGACCCCTGCTGAAAGCAGGGGTTACTCGTTTTATGGCAATACGGCCTGAACGTTTTAAGCCCCCACTCCACACCCTATCCAATATTTTCATGAGAAGAGATAATGAGACCAATACATATTGATTTCGGCAGCGCGTTTACTACTTTAAAACACCCTTCATGCGCTCGCGACACTCACTGCAAAAGGCACCAGTTTCCCGGTCAACTGTCTTTATGGTACCCTTGGCGTCTTCCATGAGACAGCCGTGATTCGGGCAGTGCCAGAGGCCAAAAGTATGGCCCAACTCATGGTTCGCCACCTTGACCAGCCGCCCAATAAAATAACGGTACGAAACCCTTCCCCGGCGAAGCCGGAAGGTTGAGATGACACAGGTTCTGCCCCCCACGGTTCCGAGGCCAAAGATACCCCAGTCTTTTATTTTTCCCTTGGTTGTAGAAATGTCACGCCGGGTAAGGCCAATTACCTTCATGTATTTTTCAGGGGTATTAATTGAAAGGAAGTTTAAAAGCTTCTCGGCCCGGTACCGGCGCCGCGGCTGATACCAGGTTTCCTTTGGCAGCGGTACTGCCGGCAGAACCTCGACCCTGAGGCTGTAGGCTCTGGTGATGCCCTTTTCAACTTCCTTTACAATAGACGGGTTAACCTTCCCAAAGGGCTGCAGGGCTATGACCCGGGAAGTTTCTTTTCCCGAAAGGACTACTGCAATAACCAGGATAGGCAAAGCCGGAAGTATTTTCGAAAAACGATGCATTAACTTCCCCATTAAAAAATATTTTAATCTATTTTGTAACTGCACCTTCATCACCAAAGGACATCAGGAGCCTAATCCAGGTAAGCATTATGTACTAAAAAACCAGTCTCGAGGCAATACTTTTTTCAAGCGATTAAACGTAACACTGTTATTTTACGGTTGACGAATTTAGGCCCATGGTTTAAAAAAAGACATATTATAAAAAATGTACCAAATCAGGGGAAATACAATGAGTGCGACAGTATACCATAAACTGAGAGATCTGCTTGATACTATTCCTAACGGCTATCCTTCCACTGAAGACGGCCTTGAGCTGAAAATTCTTGAAAAAATATTCACAGAAGAAGAAGCTGCGATCACCCTGCAGCTGAAACTCGACTGGGAAACCACCGATGCCATCGCCGAACGGACCGGCATGGATGCTGATTATCTGAAAGAAAAACTTGCCGAGATGCAGTCAAGGGGAGAAATTTTCGGCGCAAAAATAGGCGCTGTTTCCCTCTACAAACTCATGCCCTTTGTCTTTGGGGTCTACGAAATGCAGCTCAACCGCCTTGACAGGGAATTGGTGGAGATGTGTGAACATTACATGATGACTGCTTTCGGGGAAGAATTTTACTCCCATACCCCGTCACTCCTGAAAGTAGTCCCCATTGAAGAAGAAATCCCCCGGGGCTCAGAGGTGGAATCATACGAAAGCATTACCACGCTCATAGAAAATGCAAAGGCCTGGAGTGTCGGTGACTGTATCTGTAAAACAGAAAAGGGAATTCTCGGTGAACCCTGCAGCAAGCCGAAAGAGGTCTGCATGGGCATTGCTCCCATTGAAAACTATTTTGACGACTACTGGTGGGGACGAGCCATCACGAAAGAAGAGGCCTTTAAAATTTTAAAGGAAGCCGAAGAAGCCGGCCTGGTCCATATGACCAATAACTACAAGGAAGGACATTTTGCCATTTGCAACTGCTGCAGCTGCTGCTGCGGCATTCTTCGGGGTATGAATGAACTGAAAAAACCTGATGCGACGGCACAATCAAACTATGTTGCGGCAGTCGACGAAGACCTCTGTACCGCCTGCGGCATCTGCCTCGAACGCTGCCAGGTACACGCTATTGACATGGAAGATTATGCTGAAATCAATGAGCGCTGTATCGGCTGCGGCCTCTGTGTAACCACCTGCCCGACTGAAGCGATTTCCCTCGTCCGGCGCAGCGATGAAAACCTAACCGAGGTACCAAACAATGAAAAGGAGTGGCTGGCAAAACGGGAAAAATCCCGCAAGGGAAACCAGGACTACGAGAAACTTTTCAGAAACAGAAAATAGATGATAAAAACCAGTTAATTGTCTCTTCAAAAAGGGCAGGGTGAGCCGAGAATCTTTCCGGTAACCTGCCCTGCTCTTTTCTTAATCATGGAGCTGCTGTCTTTTTCTTACAGTGAACGTAAAAAGCCGCACAATGCGTAGAGCGCCGCGCCCTTTGACAGGATATCTTCATCAACATGAAATTTTGGATGATGGTGGGCATAAACAGTCCCTTTCTTCTCATTGAATGTACCGAGAAGAAGAAATGCGCCGGGAACTTTCTCGCAGTAAAATGCAAAATCTTCTGAGCCCATTGAAGCAGGCCTGTCAATATGCTCGACATTTTCTAAAAGAGGAGCTATCTCATCGATTAAAGTTCCATTATTAATTAATGGCGGATAGGAGATTCGGTCAATATTCAACTCTCCACGACAGCGCCAGGCAGCAGAATATCCTTCAACAATTTCCTTCATCCGTGACAGGATAAAATCTCTCTCCTTTTGACTGATAGTCCGCAGGGATCCCTGAAATGATGCAGTAGAGGAAATGATGTTGTATGCCTGGCTTCCTTCGAGCATTGGAACAGTTATAATGGCATTGGCCAGGGGATCAATTTCCCGGGTCACTATTTTTTGGAAGGCATTATAAATATCAACAAGCACTGAAACGGGATCAACTGCAAGATGTGGTATGGCAGCATGCCCGCCTTTGCCGGTTATCATAACATCAAAACGGTCTGATGATGCAAGGAGTGCTCCTTTTCTCAGAAGAACGGTACCAGAAGGAGCTTCACTCCATACATGCATACCGAAAATTGCCTCGACATTCTTTAATACCCCCTCATCAACAAGTATTTTAGCGCCCCCCTGCCCCTCTTCCCCGGGCTGAAAAATACACCTCACGGTTCCCTTCAAGTGCTGTCTCTGTTCATGCAGTACTTTCAGGGCCCCAAGCAGCATGGCCGTATGAGCATCATGGCCGCAGGCATGCATTACCCCTTCATGACGGGAACTGTAATCGAGGCCCGTCTCTTCCTGCACCGCAAGGGCATCGGTATCTGCCCGGAGTGCAATGAGGGGACCATCGGTTTTTCCCGTAACTTCCACAATAACACCGGTTCCCCCGGCCCGACGGCTCTCCAGACCCATATTTTTACAGTACGATTCTATATACTGAGCGGTCTTTTCTTCCTGGAGGCTCAACTCGGGATACATATGCAGGTGATGGTAGTGTTCTCTAATCTCACTGGTGAGGCTCTCTGATGCATCGGTTACGAGGGATTGCAGCTTATTTATTTCCATGTAATCATCCTTACTCCAAAGTCTTTAAAAATTCTTCAATATGACCCGCTGTTTCATCGGGTTTCTCTTCCGGGGCAAGATGACCGCAGTCTTCAATTATGTGAAGCCTGGAACTGGCAAAGGTTTTTTCCTGGAGCATACTCTGCTCTACAGATACACGGCCGTCTTCCCTGCCATGAATCAACAGCACCGGTCCGGTAAAGGCAGAGAGTTGATTCAGGTGTTCATTTTCCCTGAGCACTGTTGCATGGGAAATATATTCCCAGAGGGCCTCTTTCCAGTTCTCCTTTTCAAAGAGACTGTTATAGATGGCCCGCGACTCATCGGTAATCCGCTCAGGTCTGAAGAACTCTCCATCAATCATCTTATGAAAGGATTTCCTGAAAACCTTAAGAAATAAAGGCCCCACGATTCTGCCGGGACGGCTCTGCAGTATTCTCAGAGTACGAGGAGCGAACCCCTTTCCATAGATCGAAGAATTAATAAGAATAATACCCGCAACCCGGGAAGGATACTTCAACGCAAAGAGCCGTGCAATAATACCCCCCACACTGTGACCCACAAGTATCGCTTTTTCAATATTCAGCGCATCCATGAAAAGGCGCAGTATTTCAACCTGGCTTTCACGGGTATAGGGAGTACTCTTTTGCCAAAAATCTTCATAGGGCGGCAGGGGTCGGGAAGTATCGCCAAAGCCGGGACGATCACATGCATAGACGGCACGGGGGCCTACAACCCTTTCAAACAAAAAACGAAAGGATTCCTTGGTGCCTCCAAATCCATGGAGCATAATGACCGTCGGCCCCTGAGATGATGCTCTTTCGCTGGCAATATACGATATATCAATACCCTGGATAATTACTCGCCTTTCTTCGTACACTGCACTCTTCTCCCGATCTTCTTATCACTCATCATTTTCTCTTGTTGATTTCTATTTCTAATCGTTTCTGCATACCTGGTCTGCGGAAATTCCAAAAAGACAGCATGTATCGGGTACCTCTTCAGGAATATTTCCTGTTTTCAGGTAGACAGTATAAAATACTCAGATACAAAGGATTTCCGGCGCTGAAAAAGCCATAAGTCAGAATAGTTATTTTCCGCTTCGGGGCTTCTCAGGGTGTGAACCAGTTTCATGATGCCAGGTTTACAGCATCCTGACACAGCGCTCCCGTTATGCAATTGTTTTTTGATTCAGAAAGGAAGATAACCAGATTCCTTTGAAATATTAAAACCACGATACGAGCAGGCCAATGAAAGAAAAAATCGACAGCAATAACATACTTTCAGACGGAGAAAAAGGCGCCATTATTCAGGCAGACAAAAAGACCTACGCGGTTACCCCCCAAATTCCCTGCGGCGTGGTAACCCCTCTCCTTTTACGGAAGATTGCCGATACGGCTGAAAAGTTCAAGGCTGAAATGAAGATTACCAGTGCCTGCAGGATTGCCCTCCTGGGCCTCACGGCTGATGAAGTCGACCTGGTATGGGAAGACCTGGGCATGGAACCGGGCTACGCTGTCGGAAGCCGCGTTCAGAGTGTGAAGGTCTGCCCCGGAACCACCTGGTGCAAACGAGGCATTACAGACAGCATGGCAATGGCCTCACTTCTCGACAGGCGCTACATTGGCGAAGAAATGCCGGGAAAAGTCAAGATCGGCGTCAGCGGCTGCCCGAACCAGTGTGCTGAAACAAGCATTAAAGACATCGGGCTTATCGGCTTTAAAAACGGCTGGCGTCTTGTTGCGGGAGGCTCCGGTGGTGCAGTCCCCCGCCTCGCAGTGGAGCTGGCCCGGGATCTTAATAATGAAGAGGCTCTCAAACTGATAGAAAAAATATTCAACGTCTACAAAGCCCGGGGAAAGAAAAAACAGCGTATTGGTCACTTCATAGAGAAAACCGGTCTTCAGGAGTTCAAGGAACTCATCGGTCTTCCTTAATTTTTTCGAAGGGGCTTCAATAAATATTCAAGACCATTCAGCTTGATCTCGTAAAGGGTCGCGAGCAGCATCCCTAACTTCCCCTCTGGAAATCCCTTTTGATGGAACCATACCAGGTAAAATTCCGGTATATCACAGAGGAGGTAATCCTTGTACTTGCCAAAGGGCATTTTCATTGTTACCAGTTCTTTCAGAATTTCAGGATCCATAGAGTGCCTTCAGATTTATTTATTATTTTTATTCCAGGGCTTGAAGACTGAAATAAAAACAGTCACGATCAGTGTGCCATTCATGAATATCCCCATGATAAACTGTTTCCTGTCAAGAGCCGCATAGTGGCTGTTTTGTATTGCGGCTGCTCCCTCTTTCAGAGAAATTTCGACCATTTCTTCGATCCATGGTCCGGTAAATATCGTTCCGAGAACAATAATCCCTACTGTTACGATCCACTTAAAAATCAGCCACCGGTATTTAAAAAAGCCCCACTTCGTCCCGAGGGAATAGATTAATCCAGTCAGGAGGCACAGCATAGCTGAGGGAACAAGAATTTTCATATCAACAAGATCAACCAGGTAATTCAACATATAAAGCCGATCACCATTTTGGATGTTATCAGCAGCCAATGAAAAGGCCAGTATTACCACACCGCAGGCCACCCAGATACCCGCAAATAAAACATGAAAACTTTTCAACCAGCGTATTTGTTTTACAGATAAATTTCCCAAAATAAATCTCCCAGATACCCGCATCTTCTTTTATAGCTATAACCAGTGTATTCATACATTTGTCAACTTAAACAGTTTGAAAAACTGACCCCAGGCCAGAATATAGATGAATAATGTTTGCCTTTTTAATATTATTCATACAGTATAAGACTATCATTACCGTAAGGAGTCAGCCATGATACAAAAATCAATCCCTATACTTATTTCTGCAATTCTTATTCTCACTTTTTTCCAGGGGTGTAAAAAGAAAACCATAGAGACCACAACAGTTGCCTCAACCAACGGGCTGGTACTCAGAGACGGGCCAAAAGTTTCATCAAAAAAAATTCTGGTTATCCCAGATAAAAGCAGTATCGACATACTCAGCTATTCTGACAACACTTCTGTCATCGGGGGCAAGACCGCACCCTGGGCAGAGGTCCGTTATAATGGAAAGGAAGGATGGGTCTTCAGCGGCTACCTGGCGAACTTTACTTCCCAGGAATTCGAAGACATGAGCAAGCTCGGCTCCTTTGCCCGGTCACCCTTTACCAGAAAAATCTATGAACAGACCATCGGTACCGAAATAAAAGAATCAATAATTAAAAATATTCCCGGTAAAAAGGAAGTTAAAAGTATCGATAAGGAAAACCGCCACGATCCTGAAATAACTGACCGGCACCACACAATCACCTCTGAAAATCTTACCTTTACCATCTATGAAGCGGTAAAGTTGAAAAAAGAAATCCTTGAAGCTCTTGTTATCACCGGCAATACAGTCCCCTTAAAACACAACATTACAATTGGTATGACATCAAAAGAGCTTGAAGGGGTCTTTGGGAAACCCCTGGAGAAAAAAGCCGATGAATTCATCTATGCAACCAGTGACGCCGTCAATGTCACCGTTATCTTTTCCTTTAAAAATGATAAGCTTAAAAAAATTCTTGTCGCCTACCCGGTAGATTAAGTCTTTCAAGAGCCGGTTCTTCTTGACGAATCATTTAAATGTCTCTATACTCTTCGCTTATAGATAAAAGAGGCAGGGTTCTCATACCTGCCTGAAATTTTTTTACGGAGCAGCACCATGAAACAAACCAGAATAATTATATGTACCCTCTTATCTTCTCTTCTTCTCGCCACTGCAGGCATCGCCGCGGACCCTGAGACTCCAGCAACACCACCCGATGACAAAAAGGATCTTTTTAATATGGCCGGATCAGCGCTTCTCGGCGGCGTTATCATTGACGGTGTTAACTACCAGCAGATTGGAGCACGCTTCGAATTCAACATATATAAAATAGGCCTGGGCCTCGATATTCAGATACTTCTCGATGAAGATGGAAACATCCGGAAAAAAGACTGGGACAACTGGGAAGCCTACCTGGACAAAATATATTATGTCAGCTGGGCCAAAAAGGGAGATCCCTTTTATGTTAAGTACGGGGGCCTCGAATATACCTACCTTGGATACAATATAGCGGTTGACGGTTACTCAAACATGATCGAATACCCGGCTTACAAGCGCCAGGGCCTTGAGCTCGCCTTTGACTCAAAGGACATGGGCGGCGAGTTCATGGTAAATGACATTAAAGAAATGTGGCATGGCAAAAAGCCCTCGGTTCTCATGGGTGGCCGCCTCTACTACAAAATCATCAGCGAGCTTGCAGTTGGTGTTTCCCTGGCCGGTGACCTGAATGAATACAAGGGACTTCGGGACTCCGATGGTGACGGCTATCCCGATGAAATGGACTGGTATCCCAATGACTCGAGCTGGGTAACCCAGCGGCAACGCTATTTCGATGTCCTCGGAGACATGGGTCAAGTTGATGCCCTTGTCGCGGCCGGTTTAATCGATGGAACAGATGTTAGTTCTCTCACTCCATACAGCAACAAAACATCCCGTTCCGGAATATGGTCTGCCGATATCGGCTTTCCCATCATAAAGGGAAAAACCATAAAGTGGGATGTCTACAGTGAGTTTGCACAGATCTTTAACACCGGTGGCTACGGGTTTACCCTCCCCGGTACCAGGCTGACAATCGGCCCGGTCACCCTTACGGCAGAATACAAACACGCCAGTGATAAGTTTCTCTTCGGTTACTACAACAAGACCTATGAACTTGAACGAGCTGTAATAAGTGATGATGGAGCTGGTAATTTTTCTGTAGCAACAAAGCTCGATACTCTGCAAAGTATCAAAGGCATGGATGGTTTTCTTGCTGGCCTCAAGTTCAACATTTTTAATCTTTTAGAAGCCTCTTTGAAGTACCAGGCCCTTTTTCAGGAAGACGATCAGGATGCCCTGACCAGTATTAATGGGGAAGTTGAGCTGAAGAAAAAACTGATACCTAAGATTTCAACGGCAAAGGCCTTCTACACCATGAACAATGTGGAAAACCTGAAAAACTGGAAAACTCCCGGTACAATTATGGGTGCCACCATCGGCTTTGAATTTATCTCCGGCGCCAGCCTGAACCTTAATTATCTCATCACCTTTCAGGATAAAGACGGTAATGGAACAATTAAAGGTAAAAACGAGACAATAACCCAGATTACTGTTACGGCAACCAGTCAGTTGAATTAATTCAGAAAAGGGTATCCCTTGACGGGTACCCTTTTTAAACTTCCTTCACAATAATTCTTGAAATATAATTAAAAAAAGAAATATAATCTTCATTATGAAAGAAATTGAAAACATAGAACAACTTGAGCAGCTTCTATCAGAAAGCGGTGAAAACCTTACCAGTATCGCCTTTCAAAATATTGACTTAACACTGCATGAAGAGAAACTTGAGGCTAAAACAATTACCCGTTCTCTTTTCATGGGCTGTACAATCAGTGAAAGGCTGATGCCGCAACTTATTATAAACAAAAACCTTGTTTTTCCCGAAATGGATGTCCCCTTTAAAACCTTCCCGCCCAGGCTCTATACCCGGGAAACCATCTATAATAATTTCAACCCCAAAGATCCCGATTCGTACAACAGCACCTATGACAAGATAACCTATGACCACTATGTAGACACGGGGCGCTACTCACCGGAATCAATATATGAATCCCTTGCCCGGCGGCTTCATGATCACTCAATCACCGATGCGCTGATGGATATTCTCCGTACCATACCTGAAAAAAAAGTTATAGCTATCATGGGGGGCCACAGCCTGTCACGAAAGAATCCTGATTACTTTAAAGTTGCCCTCATTGCCAAAGAGCTTTCAGAAAAGGGCTTCTTTCTTCTTTCCGGTGGAGGCCCGGGGGCCATGGAAGCGACTCACCTGGGAGCCTGGTTTGACGGATATGATGACAGGGAACTTGCCGCAGGCGTTAAGCTTCTTTCAGCAGCCCCCCTGTATAATGATCCCCTGTGGCTTTCTGCCGCCTTTCAGGTTATTGAGGCTTTTCCCAAAAAATCGGGTAAGGAAGATGATATAGGCATACCAACCTGGCTCTACGGCCATGAACCCCCGACACCATTTGCATCAAAAATTGCAAAGTACTTTGCCAACAGTGTGCGGGAAGAAGGACTCCTCGCCCATGCGAAAGGCGGTATTATTTACACCCCCGGCAGCGCAGGGACCATTCAGGAAATTTTTCAGGATGCCACTCAGAACCATTACGGATCGTATGACATCATCAGTCCGATGATTTTTTACAACAAGGCTTTCTGGGAGGAAGAAAAACCTGTCTATCCACTGCTGAAAAAACTGTCAAAGGGGCATACATATGAATCACTTCTTTCTGTATCTGACAGTGTAGATGAAATTGTTGATACCCTGGTGTGCTTTTGTCAGTCTGAAGAATAAAGAAAACCCATTTCAATGACTGGTTCAGTCGACTGACTCTCGTGCTCCCCTTAAAATACATCTATGGGGAACAAAAAATCCCTGCCTAAATAAAAAAAATTATTCCATATCACCCCTTAGATTCCTTGTTTGTTTGATGAAAATATCTTTTGAGAATCAATAAAGAATTGATTCGTTGTTGCCTTAAAAGCATCAGATTCATCATAAGTGATGAAATTTATCCAGGTAAAAGGAAGTAAAGGCAGCCAGACAAAAACATGTCTTTTTATTCTATAGTTAAAACTTTTTATTCGTTCACCATCTCTGAAAATTTCATAGATTACATTATAGCCGTCTTTGGTTGACCATACGGGTAAAATAGTCAAAGTTTGAATTGAAAGATACCCAAAAATCATTGCTGGTATTGAAGGAGGTCGTGAATCTACTTTAACATTTACAAACCATCCCTTTACCGGCTTCATGGTCACATATTCAATTTCTTTGAAAGGAGAATTAGATTTAAAAACAGTTTTTATATCTTTTGCCCCTCCAAACATAGATCCGCCGTTAACATAAAGTAATCCTTTCTTAATAGTTTTTTTATTTTCCAAATGCAGTCTTTCCTCGGAAAATCCACGATAGGTTACACAACCGCTTTGCAAAAAAATAGAGCCTGTTACAAAAAAAAGTATAATTACAATTCGATATTTTTTCATAAAAAGTCCTTTTATAATATTCTATTCAGATTCACTATTTAGGATATGCGGTAAGGATATACCCACTACCGCTGCCTGAGGAACGAAAAACAACAGTAAATTTTTTAGTATTTCTGCATTCAAACCGGCTGTCGGTTCGACTACCCCCTTTACATGGATTCCGGTTTTTCCCTTTTCTTCCTTCATATTTACTCACCACAACACCAATGTTTCGACTGTGGGTACCATGAAAGGCCTGAGTCGTGCCGCTGGCTGCTGTAGCCGCCCAGGTCCTGATATCTTTTTTCTGGTTCCGAATCAGTTCTTTCACTGATGATACAATATCTCCCATGGTAAAAAATGAGCTGGATGCTCCGGCAGCGGGCATGCAGTCGGGCCCCTGGTGTGTACTGGTCTGGGTTATCCTGCGTATCAGGCCGGAGACATCTTTGCCCACGTGACAGGTGACGGCATGCCCTCCGTCAGAGGCGGAACTTCTAATGTATGCGGCGTCCACACTGCCTGACTCAGGCGGGAGGATTCCCACTGCAGAGATATTTCCTATTGACGCCATAAGGATTACAACAACAAGGATTTTCCATAAACCAAATATTTGATTTCTTGGTGCAGTCATATTATTACCTTTTAGTTTTAACAGAATTCATTCTGAATGTTTTCTGTATTTTTATTAGATTAAAAATAGGAGGCAACTCTTTTTCAGATATCCAGGAAAAAACGGCACATCAGGATTCTTCTTAACTTCCCGACCCCGGGCAGGGAAGGGGGGCTTTTCAAACAACAGGGAGCAGCCTGAACTCCACTGAGCGCAGGCTGTCCCAGAGGCACTCTTACATCAGGGCACCAATCTCATCATTCAGTTCTTTCAGGGCTTCAACTGCCGCCTCGTCAAAAGGCATACCGTCTTTCTTTTTCCAGGCAAAGTTAATGGCGCTGGAAGAATTTATCCGGTGAATCCGCGGTTCATCACACTGCTTCAGCACATTCATAACTGCTTCAAGATCTCCACCCTGGCTGCCGATACCGGGAATCAGAAAGGGAACTTCCTTTCCCGCTTCAAAAAAGACCGATGCCACGTCCTGGAGCTGCTGAGGGTAGGTTGCCCCGACAACAGAACCGATACCAGGATGGTACCAGTCGATCAGTTTGCGGGCCATATAGAGATAAAGGGGCGCGCCGCTGTATTCAATATCCTGGAGTTCCCCGGAGCTCTTATTCGAAGTCTTTGTCAGGATGTAGTAGCCCTTATCGGGATAATTTTCAACGAAAGGTGCAATGGAATCATAGCCGAGATAGGGCGACAGGGTCACCGCGTCGGCGTCAAAAAAATCAAAGGCCTCTTTTGCGTAGGCCTGGGCGGTCTTGCCGATATCACCCCGCTTCACATCAAGTATAACCGGAATCCCGGCTTCTTTATACAGGGCAATCAGCCGGGCAAGGGTTTCAATAGCCTCAAGGCCGTACTGACCGTAAAAGGCGTAATTCGGCTTTACTGACCCCGGGTAGACACCCTTCTGTACGATTTTATTCAGCAGGGCTTCGTAAAAAAAATAAATCTGCTCCCCGGGACTTCCTTCCACGGGCATGTTTTCAAGCACCGGGTCCATTCCCATGCAGACGATACTTCCGGTCTTTTCAGATGATTTGATAAGCTGTTCAAGATAGTTCATTGGGCCTCTCTCAGTTTTTCCAGGTATTCTTTATAAAGCAGGTAAGTGCCATTATCAAAAAGGACATAATATACATCAATAAAATATTCTTCCTTTTCCATAAAATCAACAACAGAGTCTATGGCGATTCTGCAGGCCTCATCCCTCGGGTAGCCATATACTCCTGTAGAGATAGCAGGGAAGGCAATGCTCCTGAGGCCTTTCTCCTGTGCACAAAGCAGTGAATTCAGATACGAGCTTTTCAAAACTTCCGCCTCATTGCTGCTCCCGCCCCTATAAATCGGCCCGGGAGTATGAATAACATAGGATGCAGGAAGTTGATACCCCCCGGTTATCCGGGCCTCTCCGTGACTGCAACCCCCGAGTTTCCGGCATTCCTCGAGAAGCTGCGGACCAGCAGCACGATGAATCGCCCCATCAACCCCGCCGCCCCCAAGAAGAGAGGGATGAGCTGCGTTGACTATAGCATCGACTTTTTCTTCGGTTATGTCTCCCTGGAGAACATGAAGACGCTTTAATATATCGTTTTTTTGCGCCATAAAATTCTCCTGAGTTTAAAATTAATTATCTTTTAATTACCCGTTTTCACTCTTACACTGTATATTAATAAAATGATAAAAAACAGAAAAATTCATGTTTTTAACCCGTGACAGGGAATAAAAATTAATACTTGAGTATTACTGCCCCATGGGTATTATGTTCATAATCCTGAAAGGAGCTGATGACACCTTCACCATGAGACAAAAAAAAGCACACCTTCATACTATGAAAATCACTGTTTTTACTGCACTGCTTGTCTGTGCCGCTGTATCTATTGCTTCGGCAAATGCAAAAAGATATAACCGCCAGGGCGTTGCACTGGGAAAGCAAAAGAAATATAACGAAGCCTTAAAGGAATTTGACCGTGCGATAAAAAAGTATGATAAAAATTCCGCCCGGGCCTACCACAACCGGGCATGGGCCCATGAGCTGAAGGGTAATACGGCAGCTGCCATTAAAAACTACGAAGAAGCCCTTCGCCGAAATCCAATACAGGTTGTAACAGGAGAAAAGCTCGGCTTTCTCTACTATAAATCAGGAAGCTATATTGCCGCTGTGCGTGTTGGTGAACACGTACTGAAAGTTGACCCCAATAATAAAATTGTCCCCAAATGGCTCACCGACGCGTATAAAAAGAAACTTGAACAGGAACGCCTTGCCCGCTTGAAACCGAAGGGTGAAATTGTCGAAGAAACAGCTTCAAAGAAAAAGGAAGAAAAAAAGAAAAAAGAAATTCACCGATGGGTTCTAGCCACTATCGATTACACCATTCGTACCGGCTACTTTCCCGGAGCCAAAAAATACAAATATCTCAAAGATCCCGGTGCAATGGGTGATATTGAAGAAACTATTTATATCAGTTTTACCCCTATCAAGGCCTGGGAATTCGTGCTTATTGCCGAAAACCCATGGCTCGGAGGCCTCGGCGCTGATATCCTGACGCACAGGGAAATTTTTGAATCAGTTTACAAGCTTGGAGGCTTCATGCTCGGTATCGGTTTTATGTTTAACCATCATGAAAGCACCTTCAATTTCGCCCAAACCCTTGACGAATATGACTTTAAGGTCGGCTTTCTCTTTGGCTATGATAAGAAAAAGATGAACTTCAAGCTGCGGTTTTATCCACGTCTTATTCCCTTTGACAACAAGGCGAGTACCGGATACACCTTTGATGCGGCCCTTATTAACTTCAAATTTACTTATACGGTCAATAAAAATTTTCGTTACTATACCCTCTTTGAAGCGAGAGATTTTTATTTCTTTGATCACACTACCGGAGCCGAGCAGTCAAATTACATTGGAATTTATGATATCGGTATTGGCGTCTCCCTTGGTAACATTGACCGCAACAATACCGGCTTCGCCTGGAAAATGGCAATAGAATACCGGCAGCGTTTTTATCTTCAAGACTTTGGCAATACCGATCCCTACAGTTATCTTCCCAACGGTCAGGGGTGGTTTGGCATGAATTTTGACAAATGGGCCACCGGTAAGCCTTTTTCCGGTTTTGATTCCCTTGGCTATGAACTTTCAGTTCGGGTCGACGAACAGTTTCTTCCTTACCTCTTTACCTACCAAAAAATTATTGCCGAGATTAACGATGACCATTACGAGTTTAACTTTCAGATCGGCGTGGGGGCCATGTACTAAAAATGCTGAAAAAAATCACTCAGTTCGCCGGGGAGATCTCCCGCCAGGCAGGGGCTCTCCTCCTCTCCGGATTCCGCTCAGATACAACAGAGGTCTCATATAAAAGCAGAACAAACCTTGTCACCAACATGGACCGGGCATCAGAAGAGCTTCTCTTTAAAGCGGTTGCGGATAAATATCCTGATCACAGCATTATAGCTGAAGAGGGAAGCCGCAAAGACACATTGGGAAATTTTATCTGGTATATTGATCCCCTTGATGCCACCAACAACTACGCCCATGGCATTCCAGTATTCTGTGTTTCAATTGGCGTCTATTCAAAGGAACTTGCACGTGTAGTGGCAGGCGTTATATATGACCCGGTTCACGATGAGCTATTCAGTGCCGTCAGTGGAGAAGGGGCCGTACTCAATGGTGCCCCAGTTTCTGTTTCTTCCACGGATGATATTGGCATATCAGTACTGGCAACAGGATTCCCCTACGAAAAAGAAAACCCGGATAAAAACAATCTTAAGCAGTTCTCAGCTGTTCTCCCCTCCGTACAGGGTATGCGAAGAATGGGATCTGCCGCTATCGACCTCGCTTATGTCGCATGCGGCCGGATAGACGGTTACTGGGAGCCAGAACTCCAGCCCTGGGACATGGCAGCCGGTGCTGTGATTGTTGAAGAAGCCGGTGGCACGGTAACGGCATATAACGGGCGCGTATTCGATCCGGAAATTGCAGAAATTATAGCCACAAACGGAAAAATTCACATCCCACTTATTGACATACTTTCCTCTCTGTAGTAAAATCATTTATACAAAAAAATGATCGGGGTGTTGTTATGGCTTTACCACAGAGAGTTAAAAGTCTGGCAGAGCGAAAGCTCGCCACCTACTGTTGCAACTGTGTCCCGGAAAGTGAAATTGACATGAGCAAAGTCGCTTTTAGAATCAGGGGAGACAACATTACGCTTTATGAGCATTCGAAAAGTGATTTCGATCCAGAAGAAGAGAGCGATTTTAAAGTCGCACAATTTCGCTACAACCAGAGAAAACGTACCTGGTCTCTCTACTGGGCTGACAGGCGTGAGAAGTGGCATCAGTATGATGAAGTAAAACCTACAAGAAATATTGATGATCTTCTTGATGAGATCGACCAGGATCCCGGGATGGTATTCTGGGGCTGATTAATTTTTTAATTGAAATTTTTCATCCCCTCCGTCTATTATCCATTGCATAAAGCAGGTGGATATGGACGAAAAAATTTATACCGTCACAGAACTGACCCGGACGATCAAGCAGACCCTTGAGCAGTCAGAAGCCTTCACCGGCATCTGGCTAAAGGGTGAAATCTACAATCTTACCTACCACTCATCGGGTCATATTTACTTTACCCTGAAAGATGATAACGCGGTCATCTCTGTCACCTTTTTTAAATATGCCAATAAAAAACTTACCTTCCGGCTCGAAGATGGAATGTCTGTTTTTGCCCAGGGCAGTATTTCACTCTATGAAAAGCGTGGCTCTTACCAGCTCAACGTTACAGCAGTCAAGCTTGAGGGTGAGGGTGAGCTTCAAAAACGCATTGAACAGTTAAAGAAAAAACTTTCCACAGAAGGACTCTTCAACACAGAATTCAAACAACCTCTCCCCTTTCTTCCCCGAAGAGTCGGGGTTGTTACTTCGCCAACCGGTGCCGCGATTCAGGATATTATGAAAGTGGCAATCCGCCGTTTTCCCGACATCGAAATACTTCTTGCTCCGGCAAAAGTACAGGGAGACGATGCAGCCGCAACAATTGTTCGCGGTATCCGGGAACTCAACCGGCCCGAACATAAGATTGATGTAATCATCGCCGGGAGAGGGGGAGGTTCCTTTGAGGACCTGATGCCCTTTAACGAAGAAACGGTTGTTCGTGCTTTTTTTGAAAGCAGCATCCCTGTCATTTCAGCTGTTGGCCATCAAATTGATCACCCCCTCAGTGATGATGCCGCCGATGCTGCTGCTCCGACCCCTTCTGCGGCTGCTGAAATGGCGGTACCGGTAAAAAAAGAACTCATGGATGAAACTAATCATCTTCTTGAGCGTAGTGAAATGGCCCTTCAATCGAGGGTACACTATTTTCAAAACAGAATAGACCATATCCTCTCTCGAAGAATTTTTCAAGAACCGATGGAAATATTAAGCCACCGGGAACTGATCTTAAAAGACATTGAGCAGTCTATACAGGGAAGACTCAAAGAAATTATCACATCAAAAAAAGAAGAGCTTCTTTCGCTGCCTGATATTTCGCTTTTAGTTAAAAATCGACTAAACAGCCTCCAGCATCGCTTTCAGATATCATTACAGGCAATCGACCAGCTTTCCCCGCTTCAGGTCATGCGCAGAGGCTATGCAGTACTAAAGGACTCAGATAATATCCTTATTCGTTCTGTAGACCAGGCTTCAGCAGGCAGTCCTCTGCATGTCTATCTGGTTGACGGGACCCTCAATTGTATGATAAATTCAATAAACAAAGGAGAAACCATTGCCAAAAAGTAACAGTACCGTTAAACTTAAATTTGAAGAAGCGCTTGAGGCGCTTGAAGAAATTGCACGAGCCCTCGAACAGGGAGAACTTTCCCTTGAAGATTCAATAGCTCAATTTGAAAAAGCAATGAAATATGCCCGCCTCTGCCATGATAAGCTTGAAGAGGCTGAAAGAAAAATTCAGATACTCCAGTCAGGAGATAATGGAACAGTTGAGGTAAAAGAAGTTAAAGTAAAAAAAGACACCGGAGAAATTGCTGACGAAGAAGATCTTCAAGGCTCTCTCCTGTAATAAAATAAAGGATTCAAGAATTGAACCAGAAAAAAATATATGTCATGGGGCACCGTAATCCCGATACCGATTCTGTCGTATCAGCTATTGCCTACGCAGAATTGAAAAAAAACCAGGGAGCTGAAAACTGCTGCCCGGTGCGAGTTGGAAAAATAAATCCTCAGACAGACTACATTTTAAAACGATTTAAAATAGACAAACCTGATTTCATCAGCGATCTTATTCCCCGGGTCCGTAACTATATGAGCAGCATACCGGTAACAGTAAATGAACTGACCCCCCTCTGGCAGGCCCTTGAACTCCTGAACAGAGATAGCCATAAGATGCTTCCCGTTGTCGATTCTCAAGACAAATTCATTTCTCTTCTCCACTACAATGCCTTTGCTGAAAATATGCTGAAAAAAATTGACCCCCATCAGCGCAGCATTATCCCTACTTCAATAACACATCTTTTGCAAACCCTGAACGGACAGGAAATACTCAGTTTTGATCCCGATGCAATATTCAGAGCACGAATTCTTGTTGCCGCTTCACACATAGATACAATCAATGAATTCATACAGGCTCTCCCTCGGGAAAACACCATAGTTATTGCCGGGAACAGAGATGATGTACATCGAGCAGTCATTGAGGCAGGCATACGCTGCCTGATCGTTACCGGCGGCAAAACAGTTGTAAAGGAAGTTAGAGACCTGGCCCGGGAGAAGAAAACTTCCATCATTATTTCCCCCTTTGATACCGCCACCAGTTCTTTGATTTCATTTTACTCAACGCCGGTCCGCTACATGGGTGATGAAAACCAGGAGCCCCTGCGGGAAGATGAATATATTAAAAGTATACGTGAGAAACTATCTTCAACTGTTTCACGGTCCCTCCCGGTAGTCGATGAAGACAACAGGGTTATCGGTATCATCAGCCAGGGTGACTTGATGGAAGACCCGAACATAGAAGTTATCCTGGTTGACCATAATGAACTATCACAGGCCGCAGAAGGAATTGAACACTATAAAATTCTGGAAATAATAGACCATCACCGCCTTGGCAATCCCCCCACTGCCTATCCGATAACTTTTATCAATCGTCCGGTAGGGTCAACATCAACTATTATCGCAAGCCTTTATACAGATTTTAAAATTCCACTCAGGAGAGAGATTGCATCAATACTCCTCGCGGGAATTCTTTCCGATACCCTCATTCTTCGATCAGCCACCACTACGGATATTGACAGGGATATGGCCCGGTATTTATCAGAAATTACTGACCTGGCTATTGAAGAATTCGGCAATGACATTATGCACGCAGCCTCTCAGGTTGGAAAAAAATCTGTTAAAGAAATTTTGAATATGGATTTAAAACTATATCCACAGGGAAAGAAAACATACTCTGTCTCACAGGTAGAGGTTACAACCTTAACACAATTGATGGAACGCCGTGATGAAATTATTAATGAACTTGAGATCCTCCAGAAATCTGACGGTCTCCTGTTTTCTTCTCTTCTTGTTACAGATATTACAGAACTCAACAGTATCTTTTTCATCAGCGGCAATGGGGATATAATAAAAGAAATATCTTACCCGAAAATCTATGAGAATATATTCAGCATGAAGGGCATTCTATCCAGAAAGAAGCAGCTGATTCCATATTTAACAGACGTAATCAGTAAATCAGAATAACAGCAGGACACCTTTAGTTGTTTCATTAACTTTTATTCCGGGCCTAAATAATGTAAGCCCGGGTAAAAGTTAATGTCAAAGAGAATATCAGGCCCGGGGACGTGCTCCCTTACGGGGTGCTTTTTTTGGTGTCGGGGTATTTTCTGCAATTTTTACTGTCATTTTATTGCGGCTGTTTCCACTGCCATAGACTTTGATTATCTGCTTTGCCTCGTTACCCGGTACTGTTAAAAATGAAAAAGAATCTTTAATGCAAATATCATTGATCACTGATCCGCCGATACCGGTTTCATTTTTAATCATGCGGAGAAGGCTGCGTGGAGAAAGTCCGTCTTTTTTCCCTTTGGAAAGGAAAAGACGGGTCTTTTTATTAGATTTTTTCGGAATTTCCCTAATCTCTCCATAGACATTCATATCAAAGGAATTCTGAAAAGAACTCTGCAGAAGAGAAGCAATCACCTCAAGGGGATCATTGCCGCTGAGAAGCTGTACCGCCATTTCAAGATACTCTTTATCGACTTTTTCCTGATTATTATCGTTCAGGAGTTCAGCAAAGAGCTTATCCTTTTTAGCATTCTTAATATCAGAAATAGTCGGGACTGTTTCCTTTCGGATAGTGCTTTTAGTTTCCCTGCTGATTATCTTTAACTTTCGGTGCTCCGAGGGACTGATAAAGGTGATAGCAGTTCCTTTTTTTCCGGCACGGCCGGTTCTTCCGATGCGGTGTACATAGTCTTCAGTATTCTGTGGGAGCGAATAGTTGATCACATGGGTCAAATCAGTAATGTCAATTCCCCGGGCGGCGACATTAGTTGCCACAAGAATAGTAGCCCGGCGTTTCCTGAACTTCTGAAGAGAACGCTCACGCTGGACCTGTGAAATATCACCGTGAATACCTTCAGCTTCATATCCCCGTGAAAGAAGCCGGTTTGTCAATTCATCAACCCCTACTCTCGTACGGGAAAAGATCAGACCATAGAATTCATCTTCCATGTCCATGATACGGCAAAGGGCCTCAAATTTATCTGAATTATTAACTTCAAAATATATCTGATCAGTTTTATCAACGGTAAGATTTTTTCCCCCCGCTTCAATTATTTCATATTCTCCCATATATTTTTTGGCGATTTTATAAATATGGTCAGGCATGGTTGCCGAAAAAAGGACTGTTCTTTTATGACCTGCTGTGTGACTGAGAATTTCTTCTATGTCATCAACAAATCCCATATTAAGCATTTCATCAGCTTCATCGAGAACGGCAAAGGATATTCTTTCCAGGTGAAGGCTTTTTCTGTTTATATGATCAATGATTCGTCCCGGTGTTCCTACAACAATATCAACCTTTTTCTTCAGGCGACGAAGCTGATCCGACATCGACTGCCCTCCATAAACCGGCAGTACAGTAATTTTACGCTTGCCGATAAAAGAATTAAGCTCTTCCGATACCTGCAGAGCCAGTTCACGTGTCGGTACAAGGACAACGGCCTGAACATTAGTTTTTTCCTCATCGAGCATGTCGAGTATCGGCAGGCCGAAGGCGGCTGTTTTACCAGTACCTGTCTGCGACTTGGCAATAATATCTTTTTCATTTTTCAGGATGAGGGGTATAGCCTTTTCCTGAATAGCGGTAGGTTCCTCGAAACCCCTGCGGTACACTTCCTGCATGACTTTTTCGGACAGACCAAGGCTGTCGAATTGTTTTTCTGACATAACTACTCCTGTTGCGAATTAATTTAAATTCGAAATGTTCTCAACAGAAATAATCAACAAATTCCGGTGCAGATATATTGGGCTGAATTTTAAATAGGCCGCCATGCTGCCAGGTAGTGGAACAGAAGAAGATTACCGAAGGATCACTTCATTATTATGACCAGAGTTCCGAGAAGCATCAATATGTCTACTAAAATTTTTCTTTTCCGAATATTACCTGTATAAAGAAAATTAACAATCCTTCCCTCATACCGGCTTACTCACTGTTATACGCCCTTCTTCGAGACCTGAATCACAAGAAGCCCCGCATTCAGGACAGATAAAAATTATTAAAAACCTGTGGCCACCCTTTTTGAATGAAACATGAAATCCCTACTGTATCCACAGGTTTCACATATTCAATCCGTAAATAACCGGCAGGATTAAAAAATCCTTGCAAAATGAACTTTTTTTTCATTTATGACAAAGATAGAATTACACATAAAAAAGGCAGCTGCCTGAACCAATCGAACCACATGGAGTAAAGATGGAAGGTGACATAGTATGTAAATTTGGCGGAAGTTCTGTCGCCAATGCGGGTCAAATCGAAAAAATCACAGAAATTATAAAAAAGGATATTAACAGAAAGTATGTTGTTGTGTCTGCTCCTGGTAAAGATGACATAGATAGCGAAAAAGTAACTGATCACTTGTTTAATCTGGCTACCGATGGCAACCATTTCAGGAGCAAAGATAAAAATATTTCCTCAGAAGAAAGCTACAGAAGTATTGTAAACAAATTTGCCCGTTTGATAAAAGAACTTGGTATTGAAGGTGACGATATACTAAACGACCTTGAGGTTGACCTTAAAAAATCTCTCCCTGATAAAAAGAAAGTCGATTTCTTTGCCTCCCGAGGAGAGCATTATAACGCCAAGGTTGTAGCCCGGTATTTTAAAAAACAAGGAATCAATGCAGAGCTGCAGCTCCCTGAAGATATCGGCATGACTGTTTCACCCAACTTTGGCAATGCAAAGGTTGTCCCTATAACCTATAAAAACCTTGCAAAACTTACCAATAAAGAGAGTGTAGCGGTTATCCCTGGTTACTATGGTATCACAGAAGAAGGTGATGTAGCGGTATTTTCCCGCGGCGGATCTGACCTTACGGGGGGAGAAGTCGCCTACGCGGTTAACGCGGGACTCTACGAGAACTGGACCGATACTGACGGTATCTATCAGGTTGATCCTCGTATTATAAAGGGGGCCCAGGTCATTCCCCGCCTGACCTACAAAGAAATACGGCTCCTCTCATCAAAGGGTTTTAACATCTTTCATTTCGATGCAATGGTAAACTGTAAAAAAAGGCATATCCCTATAAATATAAAAAACACCAATAATCCTTCAGCCCCGGGCACTATGATCGTTTCAGATCGTATTCCTGACGAAACTGTCGTAGGCATCGCTCGTCTGGATAATATCGCCTGTTGCTATCTCGAAAAGGATGGTGCGGGTGAAGCCATCGGTTTTATAAATGATCTCCTTAAAATCATGAAAGATTTCGGCATTGAGACATACCACTATCCCACAGATAAGGATGATGTATCGGTAATCTTCAGCCAGGAAGACCTTAAGGGCTATGAGGATGATCTAAAGGACGCTATTCAGGAAAAGCTCAACCCTGATATCATTTCCTTCAATTACAATATTACCGTTCTTTCACCAGTGGGTATCGGCATGAAAGACCAGCCCGGTGTCATAGCGATAGCTGCGACAGCTCTTAAAGATAAGAATATCAACATTGAGATAATCGACCAGGGACCGGCCCAGATCAGCTTTCACTTCGGTGTCCAGAACTACCACGCTGATGAGACCCTCCGGGCCCTCTACGACGCTCTCTGTAAAAAATAGCTGTCCCCGGTATGCCTTTTCTGGCATACCGGAAAAACCTGATGGAGGCTGCCATGCGTGTTACCGGAATAATGATTCTCACCGCCATTGTGCTTCTGACTTCCTGCTCAAAAAATGGTTCTCTAACCTTCTGTGAAGGCAAAAAGCCTGATGGAACCGGGGTCAACTGCGGTACCCTCTTTTCAACAGGGGATGTCATGGTGCTGGTTAAAAGCGATGAGCCCTTTGAAACAGATACACTGAAAGTTAAAGTTTTTGAAAAGAGTGGGGGGAAGAAAATGCTTCGGGAGACCGTAAGCACTCAGATTAAACCCGATGACACTGCAGCTTCAATACTGGTTTCTCTTTACAGCGAGGGAACCTTTATCATTAATGCAGTTGCAGGTGACCGTAAAATCGGAAATAGCACAATTACAATGCGACACCAGTAAAAAATAAGGAAGAGGTTACTCTTCCTTTTTACTTTCTTCTTCACGGCGCCGCTTTTCTTCCTGGTAAAAGACAAAAAACAGAAGTATCGCCCCGGCAACAATACATGAATCGGCCACATTAAAAGCGGGCCACCGGTATACACCATCCACCCCCAGGGAAATAAAATCAACCACCCCGGGACGCCCCGGAATCAAGCGGTCAATAATATTACCGATTGCACCGGAGACTATCAGGGCCATGCAGATACTGAACAGGGTTGTCTTGTTTTTTTCATAAATATAGTACGCTATCATGAAAGCCAATACGACCAGTGAAATGATCAAAAAAACGTTTTTATACCCCTGAGCAATTCCGAAAACGCCCCCCTTATTATACACGAGGGTAATTCGTAGAAATCCGCCTAAATAATCTAAGCGATCATAATAGTTCAGATTCTCAACAATCAGGTGCTTAGTCCAGATATCAAGAATCAAAGTGGAAACGAGAATACCCGCCGCTATAATATTAGTTTTTACTTTAGACATTTTTTTTATCCCAATGATTTAACTACATCCGTGCAGCGCTGGCACAGCTCCAGATGCTCAGTATCTGTACCCAGTTCTTCGAAAAAGTTCCAGCAGCGTACACATTTTTTTCCTTCGGTTCGTTGTGCAGACATGGCAGCGGTATCAAATTCTTCCATACCATCCTGCTTTTCAGTCTCAAGGGTTACCTTGGCTACCTGAAGGAAGTGTCTGAATTCGTCCCCCATTTCTGAGAGCTGGCCACGCAGGTCATCATTTGCCACATAGATGGAAACATCGGCCTCAAGAGAGCCCTTGATGGTTTTATCCTTTCGCATACTTTCCAAAGCCTTCAGCACATCCTTTTTAACGTTTACTACCTGCTCAATTTTTTCTTCGATAGCCTTGTTTTTGAATTCTTCCTTCACAGAATAATAGGTCTCCATGTGAACTGATCCGTCCCGGCCAAGAAACATCCAGATCTCTTCCGCAGTAAAGGAGAGAATCGGCGCCACCAGGCCGAGAAGGGTATTGAAGATCTCATAAAGTACTGTCTGGTTGCCCCGACGCTTCACTGAGTCGAGAGCCTCAACATAGAGAATATCCTTTGAGATATCAAAATAGATCGATGAAAGCTCAACAGCGCAGAAGTTTAAAATCTTCCGGTAGACCAGGTGGAATTCATAGTTATTATAGTGATTGATCACGGCCTCAGAGAGAACCGCTAGTTTGTTCAAAATCCATTTGTCTATTTCCGTCAGTTCAGCATAGGGAAGGGCCATCTCGTCACTAAAATCTGAAATGTTGCCAATGAGAAACTTAAAGGTATTTCGAATACGCCGGTATGAATCGGCAATCTGCTTGACCATGTCAAAACCGATACGCAAGTCATTTCGATAATCTTCTGAAGTAACCCAGAGACGGAGAATATCAGCCCCATACTGTTTGATAATTTTTTCCGGCGGAACCACGTTGCCCACTGATTTACTCATCGCCTTTCCATTCTCGTCGAGAACAAAACCATGGGTCAAAACAATCTCATAGGGCGCCCGATCCCGTACCGCAAGGGCGGGCCAGAGAGATGACTGAAACCATCCTCGATGCTGGTCACTTCCTTCAAGGTAGAGGTCAGCGGGCCAGCGGTGTCCCGGCCAGTTATCCAGAACGGCAAAATGAGAGACCCCTGAATCAAACCAGACATCAAGAATATCAAATTCTTTTACAAACTTTTCAGACCCGCAGGAGCATTTTGTCCCGGCGGGAATCAGATTTTCAATTTCTTCAGTATACCAGATATCAATACTTTTTTCACGGGAAAGCTTTGCAAAGTGCTTCACCGATGTAGCTGACATATTGTTTTTTTCGCACACCTCACATCGAAATGAAGGAATCGGAACCCCCCATGAACGCTGCCGTGACAGGCACCAGTCAGGACGGGACTCCGCCATGCTTCTGAAGCGGGACTCACCCCAGCTGGGGACCCATTCGGTTTTATCAACGGTTTCAAGGCCCTTGTCCCGAAGATTGTTATGATCGATACTGAAGAACCACTGCTCAGTCGCCCTGAAAATCAAAGGCTTTTTGCAGCGCCAGCAATGAGGATAGGAGTGGTCAATCGGCTCGGTGTACAACAAAACTCCCTTCTCTTCAAGAAGCTTCACAACCTTCGGATTAGCGTCCCAGACACTGGTCCCCTTCATGTCGGCATACTCATCGGTAAACTTTCCGTAATCATTAACAGGGCAGAAGACATCAAGACCGTACTTGAGCCCCACAATATAGTCCTCATGACCGTGACCCGGGGCAGTATGAACAATACCGGTACCCTGTTCAAGGGTTACATGATCACCGAAAATAACCTTTGACTCCCGGTCAATAAAGGGATGAGACACCTTCAGCTCAGCAATAGCCTGCTGATCAAGGGGAAATTCAGCCTTAACTTCCTTTCCAATCTTTTCAGCCATCTGCTGAACCAGTCCCTTAGCCAGTACATAGTATTCATCGTCAATTTTATAAACCCCATACTCAAATTGAGGGTGAAAGCAGACCGCCAGGTTTGCCGGAAGGGTCCACGGCGTTGTGGTCCAGATAATCACATGGGTATTTTCAGCATCAACCCCTTCGACTTTAATAGTCTCAGGATCAACCTTGAACTTTACAAATATTGAGGGGGAAGTGTGGTCGTCATATTCAACCTCCGCCTCGGCAAGAGCAGTGACGCAGCTGGGGCACCAGTAGATAGGCTTTTTGCTGCGATAGATGTATTCCTTTTCAAGAATATCCGCAAAGGTTTCGACAATCTGTGCCTCGTAGCCGTTGCTCATGGTCAGGTAGGGATTTTCATAATCTGCAAGAACACCCAGACGCTTGAATTCATCCCTCTGGATATCAACAAACTCACCGGCGTATTTTCTACACCCCTGGCGAATTTCATCCTTTGAGCTCTCCTTTGCCTTGCTGCCCATCTTTTTCGTTACATTCAGCTCAATGGGAAGTCCATGGCAGTCCCAGCCGGGAACATAGGGTACCCGAAAGCCCGACATGGTCTTATGCTTTATAATGACATCTTTGAGAATCTTGTTCAGGGCGTGGCCGATGTGAATATGCCCATTGGCATAGGGGGGGCCGTCATGAAGAATGAAAAGCTCCGCGTCTTTTCGCTTCTCCTGTATCTTTTCGTAAAGCTTATCATTTTCCCATTTTTCGAGAATTCCCGGTTCTTTGTTCGGAAGATTGGCCCGCATCGGGAAATCAGTGGTTGGGAGGTTGACGGTTTTTGAATAATCCATGGTGTCCTCTTTAAGTGTTACAGTCTGCTGTATATATGGTATTGAGGCTTACAGTATTCCAGTTTCAGGGTACCTGCAGGTCTCTAAAGAAGGACATGAAAACAGGTATCCAGATAATCATGGACACAACCAGGTCTATATTTTGTCAATAGTTTTTTGGTGCTATAAAAAGATAATAAAGTATCTTTATCCTATCTCCAGTTAGGAAGTGCAGGCCGGTAAACTTCCCCCCAATAATTACTTGCTTTTATACCGGACAATGGTGCTCTGACCCATAGAAATTGAATTTACATTTTCCTTATATATATTTAAACTGAAACAATGTATAAGGCACACAGGCACCTATTATGACGAAGAAAAAAACAATCTGCATCGTTCCCCTTCTCAACAGCGGGGCCTTTGTCCGTAATGAGCTTCCCTTATTGGGAGAACTCGAGGATATCGATATGGTCATTGTCGACGACGGATCTACCGATGGTACCCTCGATTTGCTCGAAGAGGTTGAAGGGATTATCTCTATTCTCCACGAAGTAACCCTCGGATATGGTTCTGCGCTTAACACGGGCTTCGATTATGCCCGGGATCATGCACATGAACGGATAATCGTTCTTAATCCAGATAATGACAATCCGGCAGAAGATATTAAGGTTATGGTCGAAAACCTTGATTACGGTTATGACCTGGTATCCTGCAGCCGTGTTCTGGAGAATAAGATGACAGAATCTATGGATTCTGGCGCCCTCAATATAACCACAGGCCTGGGCAAAAAGATTACTGAAATCACCGGGCTTGATATAACAGATCCCCTTTCAGGGATTTTTGCCATTGAGATGCAGGCCCTTGAGCCCATGGACCTTACTGATGAGACCCATGGCTTCCTCCTGCAGATGTGGGTTCAAAGCGCCCACTTTAATCTTACTTCCATAGAGATACCCGCAACTTCAGGGGACAGCTTCGGATTTGAGCTTGAAGGTTACGAAGACCCCCTGGGCCTCTTTCTTGCAATTTTAGAGACAGAAAAGTATCTCTACCCGGAAGAAACAATTAACTGATTCTGGAGAAAACAATGACTATCATTACTCGTAAAAGACTCTTCTCGCTTGCTGCAGGACTTGCTTCCCTTACGGTTCTTGTGACTTCCTGCAAATCCAATGTTGAGCCCCATGCCAACATGGTCATTGACCGGATACTTGATACCCGTCAGGCAATCCTGAAAAAACTTCCCCCGGACCAGCGCGGGGATGTCCGCTTTCTTACTTTCTGGGATTTTGACGGCACTATTCAGAAGGGTGACTGTACTGAGGGGCTTATTATCGATGGTAAAGTCATCTTTCAGGGACTCGCCGAAAAGGCTGTCGAAGCAGGCCTGGTTAAAGAATATCCTCCGGGGAGCTATGAAGATTTTAGAAGGAAGGCAGAGCTCCTTGACATGAAAGATCATATTGCCGGACTTCTTATCTATCCGAGGGTACTGGAAGGAAAAACAGAGCGGGAAATTATTTCCTTTTCAGAAAGCTATTTTAAAGCAACATTGAAAAAATATTTTTTTGCCACCTCTATTGCCATGATTGAGGCTTTAAAAAAAGAAAAAATAGACATCTATGTTATCAGCGCCAGTGCCGATGTCTATGTTCAGGGTGCCGCCAGTCTGCTCGGTATCCCCAATTACCAGATCCGGGGAATCGCCATGAAAACCAGAAAGGGTAAAATAACCCTTGATCCCCAGGAACCCGTTACCCATGGCGCAGGAAAAACCGAAATTGTCAAACTGGTCACCACCCGCCTTGAAAGACTCACCGCAAGACCCGCTTACATACTGGCAGGCTTTGGAAACAGCTACAACACCGATGGCCACTTTCTCGCCTATATTGCTCAACAGAAACTTCCAGCGGGAAAAACAGTATCAGTCATGATTAACGGCGGCCCGGCACCGGAAAAATACAAGGGACTCTTTCTCCCGGTAAAGCAGCTTAAGACAATACTTCCTTGACAAATGGGCCACACAACCAGATAAAGGATACTTCAAAAAAAATAGCAACATATAAGTGGTAACCATTTAATGACAAAACCGGTAATCGTCCAAAGTGACAATACCCTTCTTCTTGAAGTAGATAATGCAGAATTCGAACTGGCACGCGACTCAATAGCCCCCTTTGCAGAACTTGAAAAAAGTCCTGAGCATATTCACACCTACCGCATCTCATCACTTTCTCTCTGGAACGCCGCTGCCTCGGGGCTCGCGACCAAAGATATTATTGATAAGCTTGAACAGTTTTCCCGTTATGATATTCCTGAAATAGTCCTCACCACGGTAAGGGAACAGATGCAGCGTTACGGGCTTCTGAAACTGACCCGCGAGGAGAATAAAGATTTAATCCTCACCTCAAAAGACGCCATACTGCTCAATGAAATCATGAATCACCGTAAGGTTCAAGCCTTCATTGATATACGCATCGATGATAATACGATACGCATCCTGCCGAATTACCGGGGCCATATCAAGCAGGCCCTGATTAAGATCGGTTTTCCCGTTGAAGACCTCGCGGGATATGAGGAAGGAGATCCTTGTCCCATGGAGCTGACATCTACCAGCTCAAAAGGCGAACCCTTTGGAATCAGGGACTACCAGGAGAGCGCCATCAATGCCTTCTACCGGGGTGGGGGCCCTGAAGGGGGCTCAGGTATCATAGTGCTTCCCTGCGGCGCCGGAAAGACCATTGTCGGTATCGGCGAGATGGCCCTGCATAAAACCGCAACCCTGATTCTGGTTACCAATACAGTAGCCCTCAGGCAATGGAAAGACGAGCTTCTCGACAAAACAGATATTGATCCTGAAATGATCGGCGAGTTTTCCGGGGAGAAAAAAGAAATAAAACCGATTACCATCGCCACCTATAACATTCTCACCTATCGAAAAAATAAAAAAGGTCCCTTTATCCACTTTGATCTTTTCGACAAAATGAACTGGGGCCTGATTATCTATGACGAGGTACACCTACTCCCGGCACCCGTTTTCCGTATGACCTCAGAGATCCAATCCAAGCGGCGCCTCGGCCTGACAGCGACCCTTATACGGGAAGACGGCATGGAAACCGATGTTTTCAGTCTCATCGGACCAAAAAAATTCGATATGCCATGGAAGGTACTGGAAAAGTCAAACTGGATCGCCGAAGCACGCTGTACGGAAATCCGTGTTGATATTCCTGAGGATGCCCGCCTCCAGTACGCTATCGCCCGGGACCGGGAAAAATTCAGAATCGCATCAGAAAACCCGAAAAAACTCGATGTGGCTAAAAAGCTCATTGATCGTCATAAAGGCTCAAACATCCTCATTATCGGCCAGTATATTTCACAGCTCAAAGAGTTCGCCAGGCGCTTTAAGCTTCCCCTGATAACCGGAAGCACTCCCGTTCCAGAGCGTGAAACCCTGTACCAGGCGTTCAAAAATGGAGAAATCAAGGTACTGGTGGTCTCCAAGGTGGCGAATTTTTCCATAGACTTACCCGATGCAAATGTCGCCGTCCAGATATCAGGAACCTTCGGATCCCGGCAGGAAGAGGCACAGCGCCTCGGCCGGATACTGCGTCCGAAAAAAGATGAAAATACCGCAAGTTTCTACACCGTCATCAGTGCTAATTCAGTAGAAGAAAAATTTGCCCACAACAGGCAGCTTTTTCTCACCGAGCAGGGCTATTCCTATGAAATCTTTAATGAAGAAATGTTCCACCAGTCCTTTTAGCTGGATACTCATACCCGCCGTTGCAGTACTAATATTCTCAGTAACAGGACACAGTTCCCGGGGACACCGGGCATACCTCCTGAACTCTTCTCAGGGGGTTCTCTTTTCTGATAATGGGGGAAGTTCCTGGAAAACCGTAAATAAAGGCCTCCCGGCCGGTACAGTGCCTCTCAGGCTCCATACAGCAGGAGGGCACCGCTACCTGGTAACCATGGGGCAGGGCATATTTCACCGTAAAGGCGACAGGGGAGACTGGCAGTCCCGTAATTCACCTGATTTCAAAAAACGAAGCCAGTTCTTTAATAATCCAGGGTATCGAAAAATATCCGCCTTTGCTGTCGACCCCACTGACGCGAATAAACTTGCCCTGGCAACCAAGCACACCCTCTACCGGTCAGGCAATGGGGGGGAAACCTGGCAGCGCGTCGTTACCCCGGGCCTTCACAGTCGCAACTATATAACTTCCCTTGCCCTTCGTAATAACCGGATATACATCGGCACCTCGTTCAATGGATATTACCGCTGGTATCGGGGACGCTTCCGCCGCCTCAACCGGGGCCTTCCCCAGGAGCCCTACTCAGGAAGTCTTCATTTTACCGAGGAGATGACAGTTCTCTCCCATGACTCACAGGGAGCCCTTTATGCGGGCTTTCGCTTCGGCGGTCAGCTGCGGCGCCTCAATCCCGGGGCCCGGCGATGGCAGACGATTATTTCCCCTCCGGGGGGATCTTCCTTTGAAACGGTTCACCAGATTACCTGGCACCGGGAGACGCTCTATCTGTCCAGGGGCTCTTCAGTTTATTTGAAAGGAAGTAAAGGCAGTCCCTGGCAAAAGTTATCTCTGACTTCCTTTTTAACTTCCTTCGACAATAAAAAAAGCAATCTTTCCCTGACGCTTATCAGCGACGACAACTCACTGCCGGAACTTTTCTATCACCTGGGGCGTTACCAGCGCCGTGATCTCCGCGTCTCGGGAAAAGGAAGACACAGCATCTACGCCAGCGTACCCGCAGTACGCAAAAAGCTCGGCCGCCTCATCAAGACCATTAAATCTGGGGGCATGAATGCTATAGTTATCGACATGAAGGATGACTTTGGGAGACTTTATTACCCCACATCAATAAAAACTGCACAAGAAATCAGGTCAGCTCGACGCCCCGCACCGGTGCGGCGAATTCTTCAGCGTCTGAAAAAAAATAACATCTACACCATAGCCCGTATTGTCATCTTCAAAGATGAAAAGCTTTTCAAGGCCTATCGTGGAAAATATGCCATTAAAGACCGGCGCAGCGGAAAGCCCTGGCGCGGCAGCCCCCACGAGTACTGGGTTGATCCCCATTCAAAGTTTGTTCAAGATTATAATATTAATATAGCCCGGGAACTTGAGTTTCTTGGGTTTGATGAAATTCAATTCGACTATATTCGCTTTCCCTCTGACGGGCCGACCTGGCGCTGTTCCTTCAGCTTCAAAAAAGATAAAAAAATGTACAAATCAGAAATACTGGAAGATTTTTTAACCAGGGCACGAAATGCCCTTTCGGTTCCAATCAGTACTGATATTTACGGCTTTAATTCCTGGTACAGCTTCGGCAATGCAATCGGCCAGGACATGGAGGCTTTTTCTCGTATCGTTGATGTTATTTCGCCCATGGTCTACCCCTCACATTTCGGAAACCGCTTCTACATGAAGGGCAAAAGGGAGAAACGGCCCTTTCGGATAGTTTATGATGGAGGTATGCGGGCAGTCAGAATCGCAGACCCTGCGGTTACCATGCGCCCCTACATCCAGGCCTTCAGAATGATGTCGCCAACCTGGGGTCCCGGGTACATTATCAATCAGGTAGAAGGGGCAAAACAGAGCGGCTGCAGCGGCTTTACCTTCTGGAATGCCAGGGGTGACTATAAAATGGTCCGCAGGGCCCTTCAAAGGCCCCACGTAAAGAAATAATATTACCCAGAGAGCAGACTAATCTGGTAAAGACTATTACCCCTATTTCAACTTAAAGAGAACCCCGAGCCTGAAAAGCATGCCTGACATCTTCAGTTTTTCAGATCCGTGACGGGCGTTAAGACCCCGGTACCCGATATCGCCAACAAACCTGATAGTTGATTTCACTGAGGGCTTAAAGGCAACACCTACAAGAAACTGCCAGGAAAACCCGTGAAAAAAGCGGATAATATCCTTTTCTGCATAAGAATCACCACTTGGCTGATCTACAAAGGCCGGTTGGTTATAGCTTAAAAGTACCGGAGTATAGCCGATGCCAAAAGTGACATTGGGCTCAACATAAATCTTTTTCACAAGGAAGGGAAGACGCACCTGACCGTTAAACATAATGGGCAGAGCAAAGACATTGCTTGAGGCAACAACATCAACAAATACACCTGGACTCGTTTCTTTTGTTCCCAGTTTTTTATCCCAGGGCACCCATAAAAAAGTTCCCTCTATGCCTGCGGCAAAATAAGGATCAAATTCAAAGGCATAAAAAGCACTCAGGTCGAGACCCGCATTATCAAGATCATGGGCATAGCCGGTTCCTACTTTACAGTGAAGTTCCTGGTTGACCGCCAGCAGTTGACCTGTGCTTAAAGTAAAAAATACAGCAGCAATTAATGCATATTTTTTCATTTTATTATCCATTTGTATACTTATTAACATATTAACAATATGTTAATACATTAATTTCCGACAATTATTTACATTCTGTTAGATTATTTCAATAAAAACTAAAAGCTCCTATTGTTGTAATATGTCGCATTCGGTATTTTTGCCATATAAGGTCTTCCCTGTCAATAAAAACAGTTATCTTCTTTCTTCACTAATCCTTTCCAGACAATTTTGTGACCATTATTTAAAATTATGCACACATTAATTTTAGCAGCGTAATTATCATAAAACATGAATATTTTTATTAACTACTTATTATCACAGTATTAACAAAGAGACTCTTCTTATCCACACCAAACATACGGTTATTAACAGCCTGTTCGCACCTTATCAAGAATTTGTATTTTTTTTTTAAATTCATTTTCCATAAAATTAATTGGTTGCAAAAATTATTCTGCCAAATGATAAAAGGATTAATAGTTACGTAACTATTTCCAGCATTTCCCTTTCATTTTGAAACAACTATTTCCCGAGATGTTGAGTGGTAATCATTACGCAGACTGTTTACTACTCAACAAAGGTATACTTATGCACAAAGTTATCAACAATTGTTGATAAATATGAGGTAAAACGTGGCACACACAATATGGAACAGGGTTCTATCTTCCCTTGAAGGAGAAATTAATAAACAATCCTTCAATATGTGGTTAAAAGATACAGAACCGCTTTCTATTTCTGAAAATACTCTAATCATCAGAGTAGCCGATGATGTAGCTAAACGGCATATTGCCGAGCAATATTCAGAGCAAATAGAATCAATTTTAAAAGAAATATCTGGTCAAAAATACAATTGTGAATTTATAACTGAAAATGATTTTAACCAAAAATCTGAACAAGAAAAACAATCACCAGTATCAAGTGAAAATATATTAAATTCAATCGCCCAAAAGGAAAAACCTGAATTAATTCTTAATTCCAGTTACACCTTTGATAATTTTGTTATTGGTCCAAATAATCAGTTTGCCCATGCTGCTGCCTCTTCAGTAGCCCAATCTCCGGCAAAACAGGTAAATCCTTTATTTATTTATGGATCATCAGGCCTTGGAAAGACTCATCTTCTTCAGGCTATTGGTCACTACATTATTGATGAAAAGCCATTTCTTAAGGTCCTTTTTGTTTCAACAGAACAGTTTATTAATGAGTTTATAAATTCTATTCGAAATCGAACTCAGGACAGTTTTAAAATCAAATATAGAGATGTGGATATCCTGTTGATAGATGATATCCAATTTCTTGAAAACAAAGAAGAAACACAAAATGAATTTTTTCATACATTCAATGCATTGCATGAAAATAAAAAACAGATCGTTATTGCAAGTGACCGTCCGCCAAAGCAGATTGCAACTCTTGCTGATCGTCTCAGAACAAGGTTTGAATGGGGAATGATTACCGATATTCAACCTCCCAACCTTGAAACGAGGGAGGCTATTTTAAGAAACAAGGGTGATTCTATAAACATAGAGATGACAGATGAGGCGTATACATACATTGCGCGGCGTATAAAATCTAATATTAGAGCCCTGGAAGCCGCTGTTAACCGGCTTAAAATGGTATCTACTTTCCATAAAGGTCCTATAACTGCTGAAATAGCAAAAGCCAATTTAAAAGAACTTTTTGATGTAGATTCTAATAGAAAATTAACACTCTCTGATATAATGATAAAGGTAGCTGATAAATACCAGGTTACTGTCCAGGATCTCAAATCAAACAGTAGGCAAAGTAAAATTATCCTGCCAAGATTTACTGCAATGTTTCTAGCAAGAAAATTAACCGATCTTACTACAACTGATATAGGAAAGGAATTCGGAGACCGCGATCATTCTACAGTCGTAAATGCAGTAAATAAAGTAGAAGAAAATATGAAAAAAGATACAGAATTCAAAGAAAGAATAGATGATTTAATACTCGAATTAAAAAGTTAATAAACTGTTAATAAAAACATAATAGAATGTTAATATTGTTGATAACAAACGAGTAAAATGATAAAAATACAAAACTGGCTGTAATAAAAAAAATGGACGCACATAATATTCACAATAGCAACAGTTATTAACAAACAAATATTATCAAAAAGTCTTGAAATATCCAGTAGTTAGTGACATTATTCACAAAAATCGAATAGCCTACTACTACTACTATTATAAATAATAATTTATTAATATAATAACAGAAGAGGACTCAACATGAAAATCAACGTAGACAAAGAAAGTCTTTTAAAATCTATCCAGATTGCTGATTCAATAATTTCATCAAAAAATATTAATACTATCCTCTCTAATTGCCTTTTTAATATTACGAAAGAACAGATAGAAATTCTTTCTACAGACAATGAAATGGCTGTACGAACTGTTATTGACGCTGTATCTGAAGGTGATATTTCTTTTACAGCAAATGGAAAAAAATTTTCCAGTATACTTAAAGAATTACCCAATGATGAACTGGTTTTAACAATCAATGACCAGATGACAATAGATATTAAAACTAAATCTAAAGATGTAAAGGGTCATTATTCACTCATCGGTACGGGTACAGAAGAATACCCTGAAATTCCGATTTTTAGTGAAAATTCAGTTATAGAACTAGAGCAGCCAGTATTGAGAGAAATGATAAAGAAAGTAATGTATGCTGCTTCAAATGATACCATTAAACCTGTATTCAACGGTCTCTATATTATCAGTACTAAAAAAGAAAGTATGTCAGCAGTTGCAACTGATTCACGTAGGTTGGCTCTTATCAGCAGAACAATGGAAAACGGAGGAGGGGTTAATCTTGAAGAAGGATTTATCATTCCATTGAAAACAGTGAATGAAGTTTTTCGTATTCTTGAATCTACTGGACAGTGCCGATTTAGCTATGACAGTAATCAATGCTTTTTTCAAATTGGAAATACTGAAATTATTTCACGAATCGTAGATGGTCAATTTCCTAATTATAAACATGTCATTCCCCATGAAAATAATATGGAAGTCATAATCGAATCAAAGAAACTTCTTGAATCGGTTAAAAGGGCCATGATTTTTACCCGTGAACCAGCTAATAAAATTATCTTAACATTCCAGGGGTCAAAACTGAAAATTGAAGCAAATACACCAGAATTGGGTGAAGCAGAAGAAGAACTAACTGTTGAATCTTCTTCAGAAGAAAAAATTACCCTTGGAATAAATGCTCAATTTATGATAGACTGTCTTAAAGAAATTGATTCAGTTTCAATTAAATGCGGTATAACAGGACAAATGAGCCCTATAACTATTATGCCTGAAGATGATAAGGAATATGTTTCTGTTATAATGCCAATTCAAATAAAATCGTCCGATGAATAGTATTTTATTTTTTGTTTTCACTATTAAACTAATATGTATCTAGAAGAATTAAGCTGTAAGAATTTTAGAAATTACGATTCTCTAACAATAAAATTTTCACCGGAAATAAATTTTATTACCGGTGAAAATGGTTCTGGTAAAACCAATATTCTCGAAGCAATCGGTGTTTGTTCCAATATTAAATCATTTAGAAATATTTCTGACACGGACATGATGAAATGGTCTACTGATAATTATCACTGTTTCATTAAAGCTAAGGGATACACACATAGTACTTTTGAAGTTGGTTGTGGTATTTACACTGGTCGTTTAAAAAAAAAGGTAAAATTAGACGGCAGGGAAATAGAAAAACTAAGCGATTATTATGGTAAATTACTAACCGTTGTTTTTTCTCCAGTTGATATAAATATTTTAAATGGCCCTCCTGAATTGCGTAGAAAATTTATTGATAGTGTAATCTCAAAAACAGATCCACATTATCTCGATTCTTTAAATGAATTTAAAAAAATACTTGCATCACGAAATAAAATTCTCAGGCTTCTAAAAGAAAAGAAAATAAATGATACCCTTCAGTTAGATGCATTTGACAGACTATTTGCTGAAAAAGCATCTTTTATCATTAAAAAAAGAGAATTTTTTATCAATGAATTTAAAGATTTATTTGCAGGAAGTTATACAGAAATTGCTCCACATGATACTGTACCTGGTATTTTTTATAGTTGCTCAGTTAAATCAAAAGAAGAAAATGATATTTATGATCTACTTAAATCCAATAGAGGAAAAGATATTTTTTCAGGTTCAAGCAGTCTCGGTCCTCAGCGTGATGAAATAAAATTTTTAAATGAACAAAGTATTCGTTTTACATCATACGCCTCACAGGGACAACGTCGTACAGCTGCTATCTCATTAAAAGCTTCCGAAAGTATTTATCTTGAAAGACAATTGGGCCAAAAAGCTGTTATTCTTGTTGATGATATTTTTTCTGAGTTAGATGAAAAAAGACGAGCGAATATGGTAAAAATACTTGGAAAAGGAAATCAGGTCATTTTTACAATGGTTAACGTGGATTTCATTGATCTTTCAGAATTCAAAAATGTACATAAATTTATAATAGAAAACGATGCCGAGGTTCGTGAACTTCAATAATGTTTATAATCAAAATTATTGACAAAAAAGAGTTATTACATCATACTTATTTATAAATAAAAAATTTTCTATAATTAAATGCTATCAGAAGAAGATATAAAAAAAATTAATGACTTTGTTGACCATTTAATTGGTCTACCAAACATTAAGAATGAGCCAATGCTGATTGCAGAGGGGTTGATTCTTAATTTTTTGGTTCAAAATACAAATCAATTAAAAGCCACTTTTAAAACTCCGCAGTTTTTTCCTCATTTAGAATGGAACGAAGTAATACAGGTTTTAATATCAAATTTGTTTGATAGAGTTTCAAATGAAATTGTACCTGTTTTTTCCTCGTTTATTGAAAATACAGACTTTACCTTTCTTAATAAAATAGATGGACCAGGAAGGAATATTCCACAGGAATACCATCAAGAACAATTGAGTAATTTTTTTTCTATTATTTTCCAGAATAAGGATGTCAGGTTTCAACTTAATAGTGCATATAATATTTTTAAATATTCTATTGTTGAAAAATATTTCACAGAGATATTTAAAAGACGTGAATCTCTTTTTAATGAACTAGTACGTGTTCAAAAAATTAATATTGAATGTGATGAATATATTAATCTAATAAAACTGGTATTTATTATTAAAACCGCTGCTTATATAAAAATACCATATAGTTCAAGTGGTGTAAACAGTAAGGTGAATATAATAGATTCTATGAAAATGCCAGGGAAACCTACAAAATTTTTAAATGCAATGTCTATTCATGTTAAATCATTGCTTCCTAATATTCCAGAGAGATTACTCAATATAGGTTTATCTTCAAACTTAAAAGAAAGCTTAACTGAAATGGAATTTACCGCTGCTCGATTTGTATTTATTCTTCACGCAAGATTTCACAATTATAAACCTGTCCAGAGAATAGATAGAGGTGCTGAATCTCCTGATAAAAGCTGGTTTGCTATTGCCCGTAAAAATGCTGATTACCATGGCTTTGATAAAAGACTACTTGATGCATTGTATAGATTAGCTGGAGATAATAACTGGTAATGGTTAATTCAAAAATCAAAAATATCTTAGAAAATTTTATACTGGTAGCTATACTTCTGGTTGTTATTCATACTTTTTTATATGAAATCAGTATATATTATCATTGGACAATTTATACGAGAAATATTCTGATTTTCAGTGGTCTCGTATTTGATTTGGTTTTTTCTATTGAATTTTTTGTTCGAACTATAGCTGCATCAAAAATAAAGGAAAAAGGATTTATAAACTACTGGTTTTATGAAAGGGGTTGGGTTGATTTTTTAAGTTCAGTCCCATTATTATTATTAGATTCGGGTCCATCGGTATATATCCTGTTGAGTGGTGCCGTAGCTGGAGGTGATGGAGTAATAGGTACTCTGAATGTTTTAAAAGTTGTTAAGGCAATCAGAGTTACCCGTATTTTAAGATTAGTTCGAATTTTAAAAATATTTGGTAAAATTCATAATACCGATTCAAAAATGGCGCAACACCATACAGCCACTTTGTCAACAACAGTAGTTTTTACAGTAGTTTTAGTTCTTTTATTTTTTTCAATATTTAATGATGGTAATGGTGCCCTTGAAACACAAAAAAGAAAAATTCAGTACGAGAAGTTTTTAGTACAAAAAAATATTAATAATTTTACTAATATTAAATCATTATTTATGGCTGATAAGTTTGTACTTAGTCTTTACAAAGGGAAAAAAGTAATTTTTGAGAAAATAGATAAAAATACCTTCAATAAATCATTTAGTAAAGATGATTATTTTATTCTTATTAAGAATGGTATTACTTTGACTATAAGCATTGTAGATATACATAAAAGAATTGCTTCTACTCATTTACAGAATTTTTTTATAATTATTTTCATAGTTATTTCTATTATGGTTATTTACACACGACATTTTGCACAAAATATTTCTGATTTAGTTCATATATTAAACAAAGGCTTTCGAAAAAAAGATTATAATCTTCAAATAAAAATAAAAGATGAATTTAAAAATGATGAAATTTTTAAATTAGCCCAATTTTATAATAACGCTTATCTTCCAGCTAAACTAAGAAGAATACATTCTGAAGAAGAAGAAACTAATAAAGTAGCTTTTTCGATGAATGATCTTACTGATTTTAACAAATAATGTATTTTTTTACTATTATCCTTTTTTATAAATCTCATGCTGGTTATCAACAATATGTATCTTATATTTATTGAATATTGTTCTTTGCTCTGATACTGTTGATAAATCCTTTAATACTGTAATTGCATGTTTTTTTACTATGCGATAAAGATTAATGCTGTTTTTAAATTGCTTTTTCGAAAATGAATACTGGGCATTTTTTAATTCTTCGTAAGCCAGTTTAATTCTTTTTTGATTTTTAATTAGCTTATCTTTTTTATCAGAGTTATCATCATTATACGTTTCAAGTTTTCCGGAAGATAATCTGGCTGTACATTCCTCAAGAATGTTTAATGTATCTTTTTTATAGTAAGTTGATATTATTTTCAGGCAATTTTTGATGTCTTTTTTGTTTTTTTCAAATAAGTTTTTAGCTTTAATAATTTCACCAGCAGTTACAAGAAGATTAGCTTTCCAGTAGTCTTTGCGTAATTTGTAATTGTCAACATATCCAAAATTTTTAACAATTATTTCTATAAATTCAATGCTTTTAATATTTTCTTTTGTTAATTTTCTGACTACTTGATGAGCGTGAAATTTATCGAGATAATTTGATTTTGAAATATTACTGTTAATTGAGTTTGCATTTAATGTATGAATTGAAAATGATAACATAGACAGCATGCTTATTAATATAAAAGATTTTTTTAAGATAATCATTTTACTACTCCTGTATTGATATATTTTAAATATTATCGGTCGATTTATTACTAGAATTTATATCCCCAAATAATTTTTATTGTATTAATTTGAATATATTGTAAATATATAAAGTAAATAATTGACGTATTATAGGTGACATAATAGATTTGTAATTTGTTAGTTCTAAATTCAAATTTACTTGCACAAATATTGTACCAAAAGATATCAGTTTTTATGAAACTTAAACTATATGAAATTTAGATTCAGCTCAAAAAGATCTCGTAAAACAATTGATTTTGGGAATCTGCTTCCTGATATTGTTTCTGAATTCGAAATTAATGATTCATTTATTGTTGAAGATCTCAGGTCTAAATGGGAAGATATTGCCGGTCAGATACTTGCTTCACACAGTGTTCCCGATAGAATTTTTAAGCAGATACTATTTATTATCACAGATCATTCTGTATATGCGAATGAGCTTATGATGATGAAAAATGAAATACTCGATAAAATTATTTCAAGTAATCCAGCTGCTTCCATTAATACAATTAAAATTGAAATAAAGAAATACAAGAGAAGCTAAATGTATATTCATATCGGAAACAGAAATTTTATTTCAGTTCACAAAATAATCGGTATTTTTAATGCTAAAACCCTTAACCTTTCAGTTGAAAATATACACTTTAATTCACAAATTAACAAAACAGTAAATACTGTTATCATAAACGAATCAAATGAAATTTATACCAGTTCTGTTAGCCCCTTCACGGTGATAAAACGAACTGATATTTTAAAAGAATCACTATGGAGAAAAAGCAATGAGTAAAGATTACAAAGCAGATAATATACAGGTGTTGGAAGGTCTTGAGGCAGTACGTAAGAGACCTGCAATGTATATAGGCTCAACCGATTCATATGGGTTGCATCACCTTGTTTATGAAATAGTTGATAATGCAATTGATGAAGCATTAGCAGGCCATTGTGATAATATTATTATCACAATTCATAATGATAATTCTGTAGAAGTCGTTGATAATGGAAGAGGGATTCCGGTAGATATGCATCCGGCTTTTAAGGTCTCAGCACTTGAAGTTGTAATGACAAAACTGCATGCCGGAGGGAAATTTGACAATGATAGCTATAAAGTTTCCGGTGGATTACATGGAGTAGGAGTTTCTGTTGTAAACGCACTTTCGCAACAACTCAATGTTGAGGTTTATAGAGATGGTTATACTTATACTCAATCGTATAAGAAGGGTATACCATCGACAAAAGTTAAAAAAGGTGAAAAAACAACCAAAAGAGGTACGAGGCTGCATTTTTGGCCTGATGCAGAAATTTTCGATGAAACCTTATATAACTTTGATACACTTGCACGCCGTCTCAGGGAACTTGCTTTTCTTAACGCTGGTATTAAAATTACTTTGAGAGATGAAAGAGACGAGAAAAAGAAAAAAGCAAAAGGAACAGAGCATGTATTTCAATTTAAAGGCGGAATTGTCTCTTTTGTTGAACATCTAAATGAATCAAAAAACTCAATAATAAAGAAACCCGTTTATTTTAAAGCTGAGAAAGAAAATGTTGAAATAGAAATAGCACTTCAGTACATAGATTCATACGCTGAAAATGTATACACCTATGCTAATAATATTAATACCAGGGAAGGGGGAACTCATCTTGCTGGTTTTAAATCTTCTTTAACAAAAGTAATAAACGATTCTCTTAGGAAGGGCAAATTTGATAAAAATATACCTTCTTTGTCTGGGGATGATGCACGAGAGGGACTAGTTGCAATAATCAGTGTTAAGCTACCTGATCCACAGTTTGAGGGACAAACTAAAATGAAACTGGGGAATGGCGAAATTAAAGGTATTGTTGAATCTGTTACCAATGAAAATCTAAGTCTCTATTTTGAAGAAAATCCACAGGATGTTAAGAAAATAATTGATAAATGTATTCAGAGTGCCAGAGCGAGAATTGCCGCTAAAAAAGCAAGGGATCTAACCAGAAGAAAAAATGCCTTAGAGTTTGATTCTCTTCCTGGTAAACTGGCTGACTGTTCAGAGAGGGATCCTTCAAAATGTGAAATATTTATTGTTGAGGGTGATTCTGCTGGTGGTTCCGCAAAACAGGGAAGGGATAGAACGTTTCAGGCTATTCTTCCTCTCAAGGGAAAAATCTTGAATGTTGAAAAAGCCAGACTTGATAAGATTCTCTCCAATGAGGAAATTAAAACTCTTATTACCGCTATCGGAACAGGTATTGGAGAAGAAGAATTTACTATTGAAAAAGCGCGTTACCATAAAATCATAATTATGACTGATGCGGATGTTGATGGTGCCCACATACGAACATTGATTTTAACTTTTTTCTTTAGATATATGAAGGAATTAATTGATAATGGTTTCCTTTATATTGCTCAACCCCCATTATATAGTATTAAAATAGGTAAAGAATCCTTTTATGCCTATTCCGATGATGAACGGGACACTATTTTGAGAGAACACAAGGATCAAAAATCATATATACAAAGATATAAGGGTCTTGGAGAAATGAATCCAGAACAACTATGGGAGACTACGATGGATCCAGATCAGCGTACTATGATGAGAGTAAATGTTGACGATGATATTGAAGCAGAAAATGTATTTTCTGTCTTGATGGGGGATATAGTTGAACCCAGAAGACGTTTTATTGAAGAAAATGCTAAAAATGTTCAGAATCTCGATTTATAATATTCCGGAGAATCAACTGTGGCTACAAAGAAAACAACAAAAAAATTAACAAAAAAGACTCTTAATAAAGATGCTCAACAGGAATTGTTTCATCCTCTGGAAACAATAATTGATGTTGAAATAGAAGATCAAATGAGAGGATCGTACCTGGATTACGCAATGAGTGTAATCATTGGCCGGGCGTTACCTGATGTGAGGGATGGATTAAAACCAGTACATCGTCGAATACTACATGCCATGAATGAACGAGCCTGGAGAAGCGATCGTCCATATGTCAAATCTGCAAAAATTGTTGGTGAAGTTATCGGTAATTTTCACCCACATGGTGATACTGCTGTTTACGATACAATGGTTCGAATGGCTCAGGATTTTTCAATGCGCATTCCAATTATCGACGGACAGGGAAATTTCGGATCAGTTGATGGAGATCCGCCTGCTGCGTATCGATATACTGAAGCGAGGCTTAATAAGGTAGCTGAAGAATTACTACGAGACATTGATAAGGAAACTGTTGATTTTGTTTCTAATTTTGATGAAACAAGAAAAGAACCGACGGTTCTTCCTGCCGCATATCCAAACCTTCTTGTTAATGGATCTGATGGAATTGCAGTCGGAATGGCAACCAAAATACCTCCTCATAATCTTGGTGAGATAATTGATGGGACTGTCGCTTTGATCGAAAACCCTGATCTTAAAGTAAAGCAGTTGATGAAATATATTAAGGGGCCAGATTTGCCAACCGGTGCTACCATTATGGGAAGTGAAGGTATTTATAAAGCCTATACAACCGGAAGAGGAAGCATTAAAATAAGGGGCAGAGTAGAAATAGAAGAGTATAAAAAAACCAGGGAAGCAATAATTATTAAAGATATTCCCTATCAGGTTAATAAAGCTGTGCTTATCACCCGAATTGCTGATCTTGTTAATGCCAAATCAATAGAGGGTATTGCAGAAATACGTGATGAATCCGATAGAAATGGTATGCGAATTTTTATCGGGTTAAAGAAAGATGCGAACAGTTCTGTCATACTTAATCAACTTTATAAACACACAACACTCCAAAATTCCTACGGGATTATTCTTTTATCCATTGTAGATGGGGTTCCGAAGATTCTCGATTTAAAAGCACTCCTTTCTCATTATATAATGCACCGGAAAGTGGTTATAACGAGAAGAACTCAGTATGAACTTCGTAAAGCGGAAGAACGTGCTCATATTCTAGAAGGTCTAAAGATCGCTCTAGATAATATTGATGAGGTTATTCAGATAATACGGGGTTCAAAAAACGCCGATGAAGCAGGCAAAAAACTTATTAATAGATTTAAATTTTCAGAAATACAGGCAAAAGCAATTCTTGATATGCGGTTGCAAAGACTTACCAGCCTCGAAGTCAAAAAAATCGTCGAAGAGCTAAAAGCTCTTCTCAAACTTATAGCAGAACTAAAAGCAATCTTAAAAAGCGAAGTAAAGCTTTTGAATATAGTTAAAAGCGAACTGATTGCAGTTAAAGAGAAATATGCAGATAAAAGAAAAACTGAAATCATAGAAGGTGGCGAAATTTCTACCGATTTCAATGTTGAAGATTTGATTGCCGAAGAAGATACTGTAATTTCTATCACCAATGATAATTTTATCAGAAGATTACCAATAGATACTTTTAAGAAGCAGAGAAGAGGGGGTAAGGGCGTTATTGGAATGTCTTCTAAAAGAGAAGATTTTATCCAAATGATGACAATTTGTTCTACTCATGATATGGTGATGCTTTTTTCAAATAAAGGGAAGATTTTTTCTCTTAAGGCATACGAGCTTCCTCTGGCATCCAAGGCTAGTCGCGGTAAAACTCTAAAGGGGATTATTAATCTTTCGTCCGAAGAGTCAATAACTGCTATATGCTCCGCAGCAGATTATTCAGAAGATGTAAACCTCTGCATGGTGACAAAAAATGGAATTATGAAAAAAATCGCTGCCAGTGATTTTTCCAATGCTAAAAAAGGCGGTATTATAGCGATTAACCTTAAAAAAGATGATGAACTGGTGGATGTAAAAATTATTGAAAAAGACAGTGACGTCGTAATCGCTTCAAAAAATGGTCTGATCCTTAGAACTAATATAGAGAAAATGCGAACCATGGGGAGAACAGCAGCGGGAATCATTGGTATGCGTTTAACCAAGGAAGATGTTATTATCGGCGTTGACATTGTTAAAAAGAATGCATCACTTTTTGTTTTAACTGAAAAAGGTTATGGTAAAAGGGTTAACTTCCAGAATTTTGCAGCTAAAGGCCGCGGTGGAAAAGGTATGACTTATGTTAAAGTTGGAAATAAACATGGTGCAGCTGCAGGAATACGGTCTGTTTTTCCGGATGATGAGATAATTATTATTTCAAAGTCTGGCATGGCTATCAGAGTAAATGCCAAGGATGTGTCGACACAGGGACGAACTGCAACAGGTGTTAAACTTTTGAACATCGACGGTGAAGATATCGTTTCAGATTTTGCTGTAATATCAGAATAGTCCAAAGATTCCTTATTCATTACTCATCAGTAATGAATAAGGAATCCTATTAAATTCTAAAAAATACTTGTTAATATTATTTAAAACTAATAACATTATAAAAAACATCGAGGCAGGATTATTTAATGGATAAACTTTTTCTTTTATGCTCAATCATCTCTGTTGCTGGTTGCTACGTTTTTTTCTTTATCAGTATTGATTTGGTTTATGGATCAATTTCATTTATACTCAGTATAATCTTTGCGATAATATACGCAATGCAATCAACTACTAATAAGCTTTCAGATGACCAGGAAACTGATAAATAAGCTGTACCTATTTCCTGTCCCTGCCGTTGTTTGTCCTGATATCTAAAAAAGATTTTCGAATTCCTTCGGGTGTTTTATAAGAAATGATACCCCTGCTTTAAGGAGTTCTTCCTCCGGCCTGATGCCCCAGGTCACGCCGGCAGAGACCATTCCAGCTCTGTCAGCAGTCATAATATCCACTGCTGAATCTCCTGCAAAAATTATTTCTTCTGGTGGTATACCTATTTCACCTGCTATCTTTAAGGCGGCGGCAGGGTCAGGCTTTATTGGTATGTTGTCTACCGCGCCCTGAACAGCCGTGAAATTATGATTATTGAATATTCTGTTGACCATCATTTTAGTGAAAAGGTCGGTTTTGTTTGAAAGAACAGATGTTGGTATATTTCTTTTCCCAAGATATTTTAACAGGTCTTCTATCCCTGGATAGGGATATGTCGAATCAAGACAGTGTTCTTTGTAGACATTCCTGTATTCATCGAGAAATAATTGAACCGAGGCTTTGGTTTGGTACTCATCGGGTAGAGAACTTTTAACAAGGTTTTCTATACCATTGCCGACAAAAAACCTGAAGCTTTCTTCGCTGTGTTCAGGAAGATTATGGTTTAATAATACCCGGTTCATTGAGCTGACAATATCAGGGAGAGAATTGATCAGTGTACCATCCAGATCGAAGATAATTGCTTTATATTTCATTAATAACTCCATGTTTATCTAATGCTATATTGTGGTTGTTGTATTACAGTTAATAATATGTGGAAAAATAAAGAAGGCAGCCACCCGTATTTTCAGGTAGACTGCCTTAATAGAGCTTTGTGCCTTCAACTTCCTGCAAAATTTTTTAAGGCTTCATTCTCATACGAAGATACTCTTTTCTCATCGAATGGGTTGCTTTCAAAAGGTTTTAATAGGTATCTGATAACTGTTTGACTGCATTACGGTAACTACTGTTTGAAGGATCACGCCGTGATGCCTCCTGGTACCACCTGAGCGCCTCTCTGCTGTCCTTGAGCTTATACCGGTAAATCCATCCAAGCTTCTGTGCTGGCCAGGCATATTCTTTGTGGTAACGGGAACATTTTTTTAAATAGTACACTGCATTTTTATATTTATTTATCAGTGTATAGGTGTGCCCCAGATTGGCCAGGCTGTATTTATTTTTGTAGTCATATTTCAGTGAGGTTTTGTAGTTTCGGATAGCCCTGCGATATTCTTTTTTTTGAAGGTAGATATAGGCAACCTCTCCCCACCCAAAGGCGTAATCAGGTTTAACCTGTACAGATTTTTTGAAATAGATAAGAGCCTTGTCAAAATCTTTTAATCTTCTGTAACCGATCCCAAGATTTACCAGGCCGAGAGGGTAATTGGGATATTTTTCCACTACAATCTTATACATCTCCAGGGCTTTACGGTGCTGCTTTTCCTTGTCGTAAACCACACCGATATTCATGTAGGCCGTTTTGTATTCAGAATCCACCTTAATGGCCTGCTTATAGGCGGCTTTTGCCTTTTCATATTTTCCCTGGTCGGTATAAATAATACCGAGATTATTATGAGCATCAGCAATGAAATTATTTTTTGCAATTGCCTTCTTCAGGTACATTTCTTCCTTTCTATCATTGTAGCCGTAGATACGGCTCATAAGAAAATAGGCTTCTCCGTTATTCGGATTAATCCGTAATACTTCTTTAGTTTTATCTTCACATTTTTTCCATTTTTCCGGTTCCAGTTTTTTATCTATATTCTGGTAATATTTTGCCAGAGAAAGGTGTGCTTCATCCAGATTAGGGCTGTATGCCAGGGCCTTTGTGCTGTAGTTATATGATTGCTGCAGATATTCAGGGTGTTTTTTATTAGAATAGTTTTTAACCTTCCAGTAGAGGCTGGCATAGGCCTTCCCAAGGCCCGCATAGGCGAGGCTGTATCTTCGGTCTATTGTTGTTGCTTTCTTGAAGAATTTGATTGCTTTTGAATAATTCGTCTGGTAATAGAATTTTTGACCCTTTGAAAAATATTCATAGGCTGACAGGTTTTTAGTATAGTTTCTCCGCATCCTGTTTCGAAGTTCATCGGTTATATCGATGTTTTGATCCTTTATTATGTTTATAGCTATTTTATCCTGGAGATCAAAAATCTCGTCCATTTTACCCGTTGCCTGTACCTGCTTAACAATTTTATGGCTCTCAACATCAACAAGCTTTGCACTGATGCGAACATTAGTGCCATAGACCTGGAAATTTCCCACTACCAGAATATCTGCATTGAGGGCTTTCCCCGCCTGTTTTGCGAGTTTTTCATTGATAAACCCGGACTGACCGAGCCGTATTTCATTGAGCACTTTATCTACATTCGTCCGGTCTATTACAATATAATCTTTGATGTTTCTTAATTTATAAGATATAGAATCGGCAATACCAATTTTTAGCCAGTTCAGGTTGTTCCTTTTGCTCAGGTTATTGAATGCGGTGACACCAATAACTTTTTCAGCAAAAAGATTACTGCTGCAGAACAATAAAATAAATATCGATAACAATAATCTGGTTTTCATGATTAAGTCTCTCCATTAAAAGTTACAGGTCCCCCCGGGACCGTGGAAGTATAGATGTTGTATATAAAGTAAATATGGAAAAGGAAGGAAAAGTCAAGGAAAATAGTCTTGATGTTGTATAGCGGTCTGTAGAGTTACAGGTATACTCCCCTGAAACGATAGGGGAATGAAACATGATCCATGGCAATGTCATTGTACCATTCCCCCTGCTCTTCCTCGTTTTCGAAGGCAGCCAGTTCTGGCAGTTCTCTGTAGATAGTGTATAATAAGTCTTTTGCATATGTATATACTCCCTTCTTTATCAGCAGGGGGGGAGTTGCATTTTCTGTATTTATGTATCTCTCAAGTTCAGGAATGGTTTCTTTTTCAACCTTAATGATCGGTTCCACCAGGGTATACTTTCGGTTAAAATGAACGTAATTTTCTATTTTCTCTGTTATATGAAAACACCTGATTGGGAGGCCTTCCTCTTCTGAGATAAAGAGATTCAGGCGTCTATTAAAAGAATTTGAATCATATCTTTTAATTAAGGGATAGAGTACTTTTTCATCTACCGGGTCGTCACAGTAAAAAATAAAGTTAAAAAGGTGGTGGGGGGGAAGTTTATCGACCAGTAACCGAAGCCCCTTCATGATTTGATCTATACTCTGCAGACATATATGAAAGGAGAAGAGGCTTGTTTCTATCGAGTCAATAATTTCCCGGGACTTCCAGACCGGTAAACCTTCGGTTTGGATAAAGCATGCTGAAGTCAAGCCACTATCATTTCCCAGAGTAAATCCTGGAAGAGAAAAGCTGCTTTGGCTCAAGCCCGTTGCCTCTTCCACGTACCTGCTCATAGAGTGTATGTCTTCAAAAGACATGCCCCATCCATCAAGATAGAAATAGGGAGGCTGATGAAGACTGGAAATATTTTCCTTCACAGCCCGTTCCCTGATGGTGGTACCGGGAAGAAGCATTAATGGGTAGAGTTCTATAAATTCCCCCAGGCCCCTGTTGAGAAGGGTGTCAACAGTGTATCTGAAGGACCCAGCCTCTTCGCCTGGAAGACCGGGAATAATGCCGATTTTAAGATCGATTCCCGCTTCTGCTAAATGGATAATTCCCTCAAGTTCTCGTTCCGGATTGCTGTTCCGTTGAACCGCCCGCAGACTCCCGGGGCTCATGGTTTGAAGACCCACCTCCAGGGATTGAAACCCTGCTTCATAGAGAAGCCCTGCAATTTCTGAAGTAATTCTTCCTGCTCTCAATTCTGTATGGAGGCTTACGCCATGCCTGAGATCCCGCAAATTTTCAAGACGTTTTATGAAATCAGGAGAAGCGTCAAAGGTCGGAGAGAGCAGGTATATTTCTTCGATATCTCTGCCTGACCGCAGGGCCGATAAGAGGATTTCAAAGGGAAGTTCACGAACCGTACGACACTGTTTCGAATAATAACAGTAACTGCAGCGGTAGGGACAGCCGCGGGTCAGTTCAAGATATATTGAACCGTCGGGCATTATATTTAATTCCCTTGAAGTGAAGGGTTCAACTATCTGCTCAACCGGAAGTAATGCATCCTGCGGCTGTGTGATTACCCGGTTACCCTTGATTTCCTGTGTGCAGCTGGTCAGGGATTCATTTTGAAGATAATTTTTAAAAAACCATTCCCCTTCTCCTGAAACAAAAAAAGTAACTGCCGGGTGTTCTTCCTGAAAAGCAATGGATCCATTACTGATTTCCGGGCCTCCACATATTATGTCAATATCGGGAAAAAGGCTCTTAATTCTCCGGGCCAGGTAGAGGTGTCGTTCAATATTCCAGAGATAGCAGCTAAAGGAAATAATATCTGGTGAAATGTCTTTAATGTATTTAATTATAGTAGTATCAGAAGCGAACCCTGAAAGGAGGGCAGGAAGAGTTTCTGTTGTAAGGTCTTTAAAGTTTTTTTTAAGGAATGATGAAATAAGAGCGGGAGCATATTCTATATTCCCGGGAATATAGTCCGAGGCGTGACTGTTAAGGGGTAGTTGAATAAATAGTATTTTCATGTGCAATATTATAGAGTTATAGGCTTTTTCCCTCTATTGGTATAGTAAATATTTTTTTAACTATAAACGTCAACAAGGAAAAAGCATTGCAATTAATCTTGTGATGTTCTATGGAGAATAGAGAACGTAATATATTTAACAAGGAACTTTCTATGCAGATTAATTACCTGAGCAATACATGGAGTATCCTGGTTGTTGACGACAGCCGGCTTAATCGCGCAATTATAAAAAAGACTCTCTCCGAATTAAATATGACAATTGATGAGGCGGTTGATGGAGTAGAGGGCCTTGAGGCCCTGCGTAGAAAGACTTATGACCTTGTACTGGTCGATATCGTGATGCCGAAACTCGATGGTTTTGGATTTCTAGCAAAATTTAAGGAAGTCATTGGAGATAATTTTATTCCCGTAATTCTCATGACCGGTTCTGATGATCTGAACTCAAAGATTAAGGGGCTCCGTATCGGAGCTGATGATTTTTTAATAAAACCCCTTAACGAAAAGGAACTGGTTGCCCGGGTGCTTTCACTTCTCCGGTTAAAAAGTGTAAATAGTGAACTTTATGAAAAAAACCAACAAATTCAGCAGGAACTAGAAGTCGCAAAACAGATTCAAAAGTTTATTATTCCTACTGATTTTTCACATATCGATTATCCGAAGGTTACCGGTACCTATCTGCCTATTGAAGATATCGGTGGAGACTATTTTGACTGCTATAAAATATCAGACACTCAAAGTGGAATGCTCATCGCTGATGTTACGGGCCATGGAATTCCCGCGGCTCTTATCATGTCAATGGCTAAAATGATTTATAGTCTCTATGCGGGAAGGTTCAGCAGCACCAGTGAATATCTCACTGCTATTAATCAACAAATGCGTGGTCTTCTCATGTCCGGCCAGTACATTACCTCATTCTATGTTATTTATGATGACGAAACGGGAACCATTCGCTTTACTAACGCAGGACATTCAAAGGCCATTTATTACAGGGCGGCCACAGATAAAATACTCGCTCTTGATACCTTTGGCTTTTTCGTAGGAATTACCGATGATGTAAAGTATGAAGAGAAAAGCATCAGTGTACATCCGGGTGATCGCCTGCTAATGTACACCGATGGTTTAAGCGAGATCAAAAATGAAGAACGACATGAATATGGTATTAATAAACTCGCTTCTTCGATTAAAAAGAATAATCATTTAAAGGGACAGGATTTTACCAACGCTGTACTCGAGGATGTCAACAGCTTCTCTGCACTTGAAAACAGGGATGATGATGTTGCCTTTTTATCTATCGAGTTTTGACTCTACACCGCTTCAGCGGGGTGTCTTCTTTGCTTCCATCCAGATTACCGCGCTGCTTAACCAGCTCTCCACCAGGATTATGTAATGAAATTTCATGAAAAAAGATTTGCCCGGGAATATGATACAAGACTTACCGCTGAAAACTATCCCGGCCTTCTTCTCGAAAAAATATTAGACAAACTTCAAACAAATTCAACAGTTATTGACTGCGGTGCCGGTTCTGGATTTTTTGCTATTCCGCTGGCCCGCATGGGATACAAGATAACTGCCGTTGAGCCCTCTGTTCCAATGCTTGATATTTTAAAAGAAAAACTGGTAGAAAGTATACAGGATAAACCTGCTGATATGCCGATTTCTATCGTAAATCAATCATGGGAAGACTATGCAGGGGAGGGGGCGAATTACTGTATTTGTGTTCACGCAATATATCCTATGGTTAATCCAAAAAAGGCACTATTAAAAATGCGCGAACTCTGTGGTAATACTATTCTTATTGCCAGAGACAATAATCACGCTTCTTCTACTATCACCGACAGGATTAGAGACAGATTGAAAATTGAAACTTCCTATAAAAGAAATGAGGTAGATGTTGCGGGTCTATTACAGATGCTGAATATTAAATTTACACCTGAAAAGGTAGACCAGAAAAGAATTTCTAAATTTTCAGATATGGATGCGGAAACTGAATATTATGCATATCATCTCAAAATTCCTCAAACATCTTTAAATAAGATAAAGGAAGTTTTAACGGATCTAGCCACTGAAACAGAGAAGGGTTACGAGATAGAACAGACCTATCATGATATCATTTATATATTTTGATAAAATGATTGACTTTTGCTTTGCAGAAAGGATAATTTTTTACCTATATTTAATTTGTTCAGGGAAGCGCTTAAGGGGGATTGATGAAGATTGAAGATGTAATCAACAGAAGTGAACTTTCCGAAAGACTTGATGGAGACATGGAACTCTTTCGAGAGCTTGCCGAACTTTTTATTGAAGATTCTCAGAAACTCCTTAATGCTATTAACGATGCAATTGAAAGCAAAGATGCTGAAAAATTAAGAAAATATGCACATACCATAAAGGGATCCGTATCGAATTTTTCTGCCCAGGAAGCCTACGACACCGCTTACGACCTTGAAACTATTGGCCGTAACGGAGAACTTCAGAAAGCTTCAGAAGTCTATACTCTCCTCCAGGAAAAGATTGAAGAAGCCCGCCAGGCAATGAAAATGCTCATTAGAGAAGATAAACTGTAAAACTATCTACCTCTTCCTTCCTCGTATGGTTATATATACCGCCAGTAATTCTTTCAGAATGAAATAATATAATGTATTAATTTAAATTAATCTTGAATATACTGAGTATATTTCAGGATAGTAATGATAAATCATTCTGAAAGTTATATTCAGCATAAGAGACATAATCTTTTTAAGGACATACATATATGAAAACTAATTATGATATAATTGTAGTAGGCGCAGGTCACGCGGGAGTAGAAGCAGCTCTTGCTGGCGCGAGGATGGGATACCGTACTCTAATCTTAACGGGTAATCTAGATACAATCGCTCAGATGAGCTGCAACCCTGCTATTGGTGGACTGGCCAAGGGCCACCTGGTGAAAGAAATTGATGCCCTCGGTGGTGAGATGGGAAAAGCTATCGATGAAACGGGTATCCATTTCAAAATGCTTAACAGTAGTAAGGGGCCGGCAGTCTGGGCTCCGAGGGCACAGGCTGACAAAAAAAATTATCAGTTTCGTATGAAGCATGTTTTAGAACAGCAGGAAAATCTAATAATTATCCAGGATATAGTCGAAGAGATTCTCGCAGATGATGGAAAAATAGAAGGGGTAAAAACAGTAAGGGGACAAACGCATTTAGCTGCTGCAGTGATTCTCTGTACCGGGACTTTTTTAAAGGGCCTGATACATATTGGTGAATACCAGGAGAAATGTGGACGCCTCGGTGACTTCTCTTCTGAGGGTTTATCTGATTCGTTGCGAAAGCTTGGATTTCCTGTGTTACGGATGAAGACCGGTACTCCCCCAAGGGTTAACGGAAACTCCATTGATTTTAGTAAATGTGAAATCCAGGAACCTGATGAAGTTCCGGTACCCTTTTCGTATTCTACCGAGAGTATCAGACAAAAGCAGATTCCATGCTGGATAACGTATACCAGTGAAGCCACTCATGAATTTATAAATAAAAACCTTCATCGTTCTCCTTTATATGGAGGGGTAATTAAAGGGGTAGGGGCGCGGTATTGTCCTTCAATAGAAGATAAGGTCGTTCGGTTTGCTGACAAACCCCGTCATCAGTTGTTCCTTGAACCGGAAGGATATGATACCAATGAATATTACATCAATGGATTTTCAAGCTCACTCCCTGAAGATGTTCAACTTGAAATGATTAAAACAATACCAGGCCTTGAGAATGCGATGGTGATGAGGCCAGCCTATGCAGTGGAATATGATTATGTCCCCCCTACAGAATTGTATTCAAGCCTTGAGACAAAACGGGTCAGAGGCCTTTTTCATGCAGGCCAGATCAATGGCACCTCTGGATATGAAGAAGCGGCCGGTCAGGGTCTTGTCGCAGCTATCAACGCGGCACGGTCACTTAACCGGGAAGCTCCATTGATAATTAAACGTTCAGAAGGATATATCGGCGTTTTAATAGATGACCTTATCACAAAGGGAACAATAGAACCGTACAGAATGTTCACCTCCCGTGCTGAGCATCGATTGTTATTAAGACAGGACAATGCTGATTTCCGTTTAATGAAATATGGGTTTGAATCGGGCCTGGTAGATGGTGACAGGTACAGAAAAATGCAGAAAAAATACAGCAGTATCGCCGCCCTGATAGATGCACTTAAAAAAACCAGCATTGATGTCTCAAAGGATATTGCCGTTGAGCTTTCTATTAATGAAGAAGACTTTAATCTTTCCGGTAAACAAAATGCCGGGAAACTGCTGCGAAGGCCGGGTATTAATTTAAGCAGGCTTGCTAAGTATATTGATATAGAAATCCCCGATCATCTGGCTCCAGTTATTGAAATGGAGATTAAATATGAAGGGTACATAAAAAGGGATCTCGAACGAATTGAAAAAATGAAGCGTATGGAAGAAACCGAGATACCGTCAAGTATCAATTATGATGCTATTGATGGCTTGAAAAATGAAGCAAAAGAAAAACTAAAGTCTGTAATGCCTCATACGGTTGCTCAGGCCATGAGAATTTCCGGTGTCGACCCATCACACATTTCTATTTTACTTGTTCATATTGAGACAATTAATCGAAAAAACAGAGAGGTTCCACGTGGAACATCCTGATATTCTTTCTTCACTGCTACATGAATATACTCCAGATATGGGAAAGAAGCTGGAGTTGTATATTGACGAGCTCTACAAGACGGATAAACGATTCAATCTTACGGGCTTAACTTCTATTAATGATATAAAAGAAACACTTGTTGGTGGTAGTCTGCGCCCCCTGGGGAAGATAATTGTTCCACGTGGAACAATTGTTGCAGATATGGGGGCAGGGCAGGGGATTCCTGGCATCCCTTTAAGTATATGCCGCCCGGACCTTGCAGTAACCTTGATGGAATCAAATGAAAAAAGGATAACATTTCTCCGCCGCATAAAGAGAATGCTTGCAGAGACTTTTGAGGTAATCGAAGGAAGGATTGAAGAACTGGGCCATGATAAGAGCCAGAGAGAGAAGTATGGAATGGTAATTTCAAGGGCCTTTGCCCCCCCTTATGTTGCATTGGAGTGTGGAGCGTCTCTACTGTCAAAAAGGGGATTGCTTTATGTGTATTCTGAAAACAATGAAGGAAGTCTACCTCAGGCAGTTCTTACTCATGCTGAAATGCTTGGCTTAAGCCGCCTTGTGTCTGAAGAAAGAGAGAAGCTCGGATTCCCCGGTTATGGCTTTCTGTTTGAAAAGACAGCGATAACCCCGGAAACATTTCCAAGAAGGTTTGCCGTTATGAAGAGGGAAGCAGCTCGTTTGAATGGAGAATTATAATGGGTTTTTTAAAAAGTAATAAGCTTTTCCCGGTTATTTTAATTCTTTTAATGGGAACCGGGTCTCTTTATGCCTATGATATTTATTCTGGTAAGAAAGTCGGCCCTGTGAAAATAGACATGCCTCTAAGTGATGCTTTCAGAGAACTGAAGAATCCTGTTTTGAAGGAACTGAAAGAGAAAGATAGGGAGAATTTTTTTGCAAAGATTCTTCAACTGCCTGAAGCGGGAATGCTGCATTACAATTCTTTGTTTTACTGCCCTGAATTGAATATTGTATTATTAGTAGCGAATGGTAAGGTGTCGGGCCTGGCGGTAACGGCAGAAGAAGGAATGTTAGAGGGAGTTGTTGATGTTAAGCGTGGGATTGAACCTGTTTTGGTTTTTTATGGAAAAGCAGGTATGACAATTGTGAAAAAAAATGAGCACAGGGTTTATGTATATAAAGAAAGGGGGATAATGTTTTTTGATGATAATAGTAATGGAAGTGTTGATATGATTATTATCTGGAAGAAATAAACATTCTTTCATCGATTACTTATAATATATGCCTCTCTGTCTTTAATATTGTATTCATTAAAAATTATATCCTCAATGTTGGCCCTGGCTTTCCTGCTGCTTTCACAGTTGGATTCTGAAACATCTTCAACAAGCTTTTTTAATTTAGCCTGACTGCTTTTTCTGATCGGTTTAATCGGAAGTTTTTCAAGATTTCCTTTTAGAACCTTCAGTGTGAAGAAAGAATTTTCATAATAATACTGCATCAGATCTGAATTAAGTATTGAAATGAGAGTTTCATTGTCCATTCTTTCCTGGTCTGTAATAAGCCCGTTGATGTTATTGAGAGAATAATAACCCCTGGTATCATGAACGAAGGTAAGACGCTTACCAATGAACTTGTATAATATCTTATTATTAATTTTATATAAATGCTGAGGGGCAACCTGCTGAAGGTTTTCTTTGCTGTACCTGAAATAATTATTATTGAACTTTATAGAATATTGCTGGATATCCTTGCCGGTTAATATCGGATCGGGATATTCGTCTGACTGAACATTGGAAATAAAGTGATCGTTATTCCCCGTTACAATCCCCAGGTAAAACCTTGATTTGTCTTTTAGATAAAAGCAGTCCTGATCTTCAATTGAAGAAAGAACATTGATGCACTTGCGGGTATAGTTAATATTAAAAATGTTTTCATGGGTTGAATAATAGGCATTCTGTGGAATTACTATTGCGCTATCGGTGGATAGAAGCTGGCTGTCTGAAATTTGAATAATATTCTTTTTTCTTTTGGATGAAACGGTTTCCCGTGTCACCATCATTGAAACAGAGGGAGCAAAGACCCCTTTAAATTGCTCTCCCCAGATAGTAATTTCATTTATGCAGCAGTGACTGAGAATCAGGTCTCTTGATGTTCGATGGGCTTTTATATTTAGATATGCCTCAGGTATTAAAAAGCTGATCAATCCTGACGGTGTGACATAATCAAGGGCCTGTTCAATAAAGAGAGTGAATGTATTTATACCGGAACCTGCAGATGTATAGTGCTGCAGAGCATACTTCTTCTGTTCTTTTTCAAGCGAGCTGCCCCAGGGGGGGTTGCCAAGAACTGCATCCCACTGGCTTTCTGTTTCAGGTTTATTATTTGTGAGGAGATCCTGTTGGAACAAAAAATCTTTGTGATAAATATTGATATCTTCACGAGGAATGCCCGATATCCGGGAAAGGTTTTCCTTTGTAATGAAAACTGCAATCGGATCTATATCAAAGCCTGTTATCTGCTCATTGATAATTATTCCTGCTGCTTCTGATTTTGTTAGTCCTCTGGAACTGTGAAGAGTAACCAGATTGTGAAATAAGGTAATTAAAAACTGACCGGAACCGCAAGCGGGATCAAGAAAAGTTGCTGAATAAGGTACCGGAATTTTTTCTATGAGGGAATGGACAATATGGTGAACCACTTCGGGTGGTGTGAAAAACTGCCCCTTCTTTTTTTTTGAATCTTTATTCTGGAGATACTGGTAGATATAACCGAAAATATCTCCATCATTGAGGATGTCCCAGTTATCGGTGAGTGCTTTAATTTCCATTAAAGCATCTATAGGGCCCTCTATTCCCGCAGCAGCCTTTTGTGCAGTGGATGGGGTAATGAAATAATTGATTACTGCACACAGGGATAATTTATTTTCTGCGGATTCCCTGGAGACATAATCTGATATGATGTCCAGGCGATAATCGATATATTTTTGATGTCTTGTTATATAGCTTTTGGAATTCATTCCTGTTTTTACTTCCTTAGTGATTACATTTAGATTATCGATGGAGATGGTCTAAAGATTGAGTAAAATGTAAAAAGGAAGTGAAAGATAAAATTATTTTGTTAGCAGGGTTTTTCTCTTTACACCTGATCTGTTTTTTTTCTCTATGAAGAGGAAGTTATCTGCAGGAGAAAGCAATGAACACAATAGGAATTATCACTATCAGCGACAGATCCTCAAGGGGTGAGCGGGAAGATCTGTCAGGGCCTGCTATACGTCAATGGGCACTTCATCATGACTTCAGCATTGAAAAGGAAGTTATTGTTTCCGATGATTATGATGAGATAAAAAAGGCACTGGTTGCTTTTTCTGATCAGGGTATAATGCTGATAGTAACAACTGGTGGTACAGGTTTTGCATCGAGAGACAATACACCGGAAGCAACCCGGGAAGTAATTGAAAAAGAAGCCCCCGGATTTGCAGAAGCGATGAGATGGCATTCTCTGAAGATTACACCCCATGCTATGCTTTCAAGGGCGGTATCAGGTATAAGAAAGAAAAGTCTTATTATCAATCTCCCGGGAAGTCCGAAGGCAGTAAGAGAGAATCTTGCATTTATCGAAAAGGCAATTCCTCATGCCCTTGATTTACTTAAAGATTCTGTATCCGATTGTGGATCAGTATCATGATGAATGAAGTTCAAAGAGTAATTATTTTATCGTGATACTTGAGGTGCAGGTCTTCTCCTTTACTGAATAAGGCTATCCCGTCGAGAAAATCAGGCATTCCTTCATCTTCATGACGAAGATTAAAGAAATATTCACGGAGTATCATCAGGTTCCAATCATGGGATACATTGATCACAGAAGTTTTATTATTGTTTAACTGCTCCTTGAGAAAAGAAATACTGAAAAGGGCAGCCTCTTCAAGGGGTACCATAATATCATTATGCTGGCTTGTATCAAACCACTGGCGTATAAAATTAGAAGGGCCCTCTGATCGAGTTCGTCTCACCAGTTCCATCCAGTCTCCCTTTACATAAGGACCGCCAAGTTCAAGGAGTTGCCCTTTCAGGCTGCTTTCTGAAGATAAACCCTTAATTATCATAAAAGCAGTTTCCATACAGCGGGGGACAGGACTGTGGTATACTGAAAAGGGGCCGAGGGGAGCAAGGCTTCTACCAAGATTTTCAGAATCAGTATGCCCTTTCTCTGTCAGGCGAATTTGAAGAGCATCCTTCATGTCGTCTATTGGATCTCTTTCAGCATGACGGATGAGAAGGATTACCCGTTCAGTGGATGGAAGGTTATTGATATATGTATGCAGCACTGTAAACTTCCTTAACTAATAATAAATGTCAGTTGGTTATTTCTATATCTGGTTGGATAAAAAGCAAACCTTTTGGAAAAAAACCTTGAAAAATGATATCAAGGGCGATAGGAATTTATAGAGAGAAGGAGATCGGTTATGGAACATTTTGAAATAAGGAATTGTGACAAGGCCTTTGTCATTGATATGGATGGTGTGATAAATCGGGGCAATCGTCTCATCGATGGGGCAAAAGAATTTGTTGAGCAGCTTAAAAGAAATAAGTGCAGATTTCTTTTTTTAACAAATAACTCTTACAATACTCCCGGTGATTTAAAAAATAAACTTGATAATCTTGGAATTGAAGTGGGAGAAGACTGCTTTTATACCTCTGCCATGGCTACGGCAAGTTTTCTCGAATATCAAAAACCTGAATGCTCGGCTTACGTAATTGGGGGAAGAGGTTTGCTGGAAGAACTCGCCCGATCTAATGTTAAAATTACAAACAAGAAACCCGATTATGTCATAGTTGGTGAAACCGAGCAGTATGATTACCTGAGCATCATTGAGGCAACACATTTGATTCAGGAAGGGGCACGGTTTATCGCAACAAATCCCGATATTACCGGGCCGACAGACAGGGGACCGGTGCCCGCATGCGGTGCCCTTGTTGCTCCAATTGAAAAGGTAACTGGAATAGCTCCATACTTTATAGGTAAACCGAATCCTGCAATGATGTATTGGGCCCGACGAAAACTGGGAGTACATTCAGCAAGCAGTTTCATGATTGGAGACCGTATGGATACAGATATCATCGGTGGACTAGAGGCAGGAATGACATGCTGCCTTGTTCTTTCAGGAGTAACGACACGAGAGATGGTCGACAGGTTTCCTTACCGGCCCGACTATATATTTAACAATATCGGGGAGATTGATCCCGGTACGATTCTTTCCCGCAGGCAGCGTCTGGGGACAGGTTAATGATAATGTGCCCAAGAAGCTGTGTTACGGAAAAATTTTAAGTGTGTGAAAATTCTTAAAAAATGAAATTTTTTTTCCATCTTTTATCTCCCTATTATTATACTTAACATGTGAGAAAATCTGGTACTACCTCCCCATAAAAGGAGGCATATGATGAAAAGGGAAACAAATAGTTCTGATATTTTTCATGATGTCAGTTACAGTGAATACCATGAAATTGTTCACATGTATGCAACTATTATAGTGTCTATGTGGGATAGCTTTCACGACTATACTTTAAGACTGAACGATCTGGTAGACCAGCACATCATAACTTCTGAGCAGCGAAATAAACTACTAAAAGATGCATTCCGGAAAATCAGGGACTACCTGAGCAATTTGTTAATTGAACAATTTTATAATACGGGGGATGAGAATCTATTTGATGCTTCTTTGATGCTTAATGAAAAAGTTAATCTAGAAGAATATTCCACTATTGATTTAGATGCATTAAATGAAGAAAAGATGGGAGATTCTTTTATGTTGTTTTACCAGGGTATATTTTTAACAATTGATGGGAATAAAAACAATAATCACCATCATCTGAAAATAATTGTCAGAAATGAAAAGGAAGTAAAGAAGATAAATAAAAAACTGAATCGAAGCAGACAGATACTGGAAGTTGACGAAGTCACTCTCGGTAAAAAATATTATGAAGGGCTATACCAGAGGAGTCACTTTAGAATATAAATATTTTGACGGGACTATTCGCGAAAAAACTGGTCCTGGTTTTTATCTGCAATAATTTACCCTCCGCTACTTTATTGATATTTATACCGGTCGATTATTCGTTTTCGGAAATTTTCCTGTGTTGCTTTTTCTGGATCCATATCGTTAAATCTGTACATAAGCAGATAAATGATAATAGATGTAAGAAGTATTATAAAGACTGATGTAATGATAATTTTCATGTGTATCCTTCATTTTTTCAGTCATAAGGCAGTCAGAGAGGAAAATTGTCAATGTTATATTTAAACTTAATAAATATAACCTGTTGTGAATAACAAAAGATTGTCTTATTTCTGAGGTTGGCTATATTTCTTATAAGAAATATAATTGAAGAGTAGCTTGATGAAGAAAGAACATATTTACAGAACTATACTTCAAACTCTGCCTGATATTGTTTACGAAATTGATACAAATGGGTGTTTTATCTATATTAATGATGCAGTTGAGAAACTCGGTTTTAACAGTACTGAATTGATTGGTTCTCATTTTAGTGATTTAATACACCCTGAGGATCACGATGCTGCATGTAGAATACATGTACTGAAAAAAATGAAGGGGATAAAAACCGGTGATAATATGGCCCCCCGGCTATTTGATGAAAGGCGCAGTGGGCAAAGATTAACACAGAAATTAAATGTTCGACTGGTACATGCAAAGGGATCAGCCATAAAGACGATTGAGGGAGAAATCATATCTATTGGTCTATATGATTTCAAAGATGGGTCAGAAAAATTATTTCTTGGTACACTTGGGATAATTAGAGATAAAAGTGAAGATCATTACACTGAAGAAGTACTTTTCCGTCAGAAGAGACATTTTAAAACCCTCATTGAAAATTCGTCTGATTTAATTTCTATACTTGCAAATGATGGGACTATTCTTTATGAAAGTGATTCAATTAAACGGATATTGAAATATCAGCCTATTGACTTGATTGGAGAAATTATATATGAATATCTCGCCGAAGAGGATAAGAAGGTTCTGCAAAATATTCTTGAGGAGCGGGAAGTCATATCAGAAGCAGGCAAAAAAACAGTTATACAGATTAAGAATAAAAATAACCATTACAGATATCTTGAATCTACAATCAGTAGAGTTTCGAATGAAACAGATGGAACAATCTGCTTCATCATGAACTCAATAGATATTACGGACCGAAAACTGGCCGAGGACCAGATTCATGAGAGTGTTGAAAAGTTTAGAGCAGTACTTGAGCACAGTATGGAGGTCATTATCTGGGCAGATCAGCATGGTGAGATCCTGTATGTAAGTCAAAGCATTGACGATTTTTTTGGCTACTCTCCTTTTGAACTTGTAGGAAAAAATGTCATCTCATTTGTAATTGAATCAGATAAGCAAAAATTACTAGAAAAGATAAAATTAGATTACCAAAAGAAAGAAAATTATACACTGAGCCAGTTTAGTATTTTGAAAAAAAATGGTACAGTCTGCATGGTGGAGGCTGGAATAAGTAACAGGATAGGAGTTTTTCCTATTGATGGATTCATTATTAATATGAGAGATATTTCTGAAATAAAAGAAATTAACCGGGCGCTAAAGAATAGTGAGGAGAAATATAAAAATCTTTATAATTCTGCCCTTGTCGGCATGCTCACGATTGAGGCTGAGAAAGGGATGATTTTAGCCTGTAATGATCTTGGCTACAATATACTCGGATACAGGGAAAGGGAGGAAATTATTGGTGAAAGCTTTTATGAAATGCTGGATGAGTCAATAAATATGGAAGGTTTTATAAGGTGTTTAAAGAAAATTGACCATATTGATAGAAGTGAAATAATTATAACTAAAAAGGACGGTAGACAGGGATGGGTGGCTGTAACGGCAAAATATAATAAAAGTGAAGGAATTCTCGATATGGTGCTTGTGGATGTAACCGAGACCAAAGACACTGAGGACCAGCTGTTCGAGTTAACCTTTTTCGACGCCCTGACTAAATTACCCAATAAGGCACTATTTGGGAACAGAATTACAATCGAAATACTAAAACAGAAACAATCCGCTGTCATGTGTATGGGGATGGATAATTTTAAGAAAATAAATGAGGTCTATGGGATTGAATTTGGAGACAGGGTATTACAGAAAATTGCCAATGATCTCAATGAAGAATTTTTTAAAAAGGACCTGGTCTGCAGGTTTGCAGAAGATAAATTTATGATTCTTTTAGCTGGTCTTGGCGTCATGGAGAATCATTCGATTGTGGATACAATTGATACTATTGCCCATAAGATACGTATGTTTTTTTCTCGTTCTTTTATCATAAATAAAGTATCGGTAGAGATAATCCCCAGTATCGGTATTGCCATTTATCCACCGGATGGTGATTCGGCGGACCAATTAATGAAAAATTCTGAATCTGCCATGTATGTCGCAAAGGAAAAGGGAGGAGGGACCTTTCATTATTATGACGCCGAGTTAAACAGGGAAATGATGTATCGGTTTGAACTGGAAAAAGATCTTAAAAATGCAATTAAAAGAAAAGAATTTATTCCCTATTTTCAGCCAAAGGTAGATTCAACAGGCAAAATAATCGGGATGGAATCATTGATTCGGTGGAATAGAGGCAATGCAGGCTGTATCATTATGCCATGTGACTTTATTCCCCTTGCAGAAAAGAATACAATGATTGTTGATATCGGACTTCTTATGCTTGAAGAGTCATGCAGGCAAAACAAAAAATGGCAGGATATGGGGCATAATCCAATTCGTGTGGCTGTAAACCTTTCACCATTTCAGTTTAAGCAGGAAGATTTAATTCAAAAAATTGCAAAGGTGATAAAATATTCCGAGTTGGATCCGGAATGGCTTGAGCTTGAAATTACAGAAAGCGGCATTATGGAAGATGAAGCCGATAGTATTAAAAAATTAAACGAACTCCATGATATGGGAATCGCTCTTTCAATTGATGATTTCGGTACAGGGTACTCATCTCTCAGCAAGTTAAAAAATTACCCCATAGATGCACTAAAAATTGACAAGTCTTTTGTTGAAGATATTCCTGAAGATGTTGCTTCAGTTACACTGGTGAGAACAATTATTGATATGGCGCATAATCTAGATTTTAAAGTGATAGCTGAGGGCGTTGAAAATGAGGAGCAGTTTAATTTTTTAAGGGCTGTCAGGTGTGATACATACCAGGGATATTATTTTAGTCGTCCAATAAATTCAGAAGAGTTTGCAAAGTATTTACTGGATAATGAAAAAAAATATAAAAATTAAAACATTTTACAGGGATTACTGGAATTCATTTAATGAAGGGTGTCATTTCCTTCTGGATAATAATGTTTGCGCGCCCATTCCAGCCTTTTGCGTTCTTCCTGAGTCAACGAGCTCATACCAGTTTTTGCAATTTTTTCAAGAAGTTCATCTATTATTTTTTTAGCCTTAATTCTGGTCTCAATTTCTTTCTGCTTTTTTTTAAGACGGATTTTTTTAAAGCCATCATTAAGTAACCCCTGGTTTGGTGATTTATTGCTTTTTTTCGAGCTCTGGGGTGAAGGTTTTTTATTTTGATAGCTGATTATAATAAATCCGAAAATCAGTCCCCCAAGATGAGCGATATGACTTATATTATCACCCTGACCGGATGCTGAGACAAAGGTTGCATAAAGCTCTATTGCTCCATATCCAATAACCAGATACTTCATTTTTACCGGTACCACGAGGAAAAGAAGAACCTCTCTATTGGGCCAGGTCATTCCATAAGCAAGAAGAATCGCGTAAATAGCGCCGGAAGCTCCAATTGTAATGCCCCTGCTTTGGAGAAGGAAGTTCATAAGAGCGATACAGATACCGGCACCCGTACCGGTGTAGAGGTAATATTTTAGAAATCTGGTACTGCCCCACAATTCTTCAAGTTCACCAGCGAACATCCAGAGAGCCAGTAGATTGAACAGAAGATGAAAAAGGCCACCATGGAGAAACATATAGGTAAAGATCTGCCATATCTTGAATTCCTGGGCAAAACCGATATGGGATAAACCAAAAATTTCTGAAAGTGCAAATGGTTGAAATTGATGAGCAGCATATTGAAGAATAAATATAACTGCATTAATGATCATAAGGCGTTTTACCACTGGTGTAACAGGGCCGCCAATTCGAAGTTGTGTATTTCTTCCGTACATAGCTATATTTCTAATATCTCCTCTGATGTGACCTGGAGGCGTATTTTATTAAACTCTTCCTGGTGGTCCAGAAATATTTTAATAAGAATCGGGTCAAATTTTCCAGTTTCTTCTTTCATTGTTTCTATTGCCTTATTGTGTGGATACGCTTCTTTATAAGGTCTCTTAGAAGTGAGGGCATCATATACATCAGCAATCGCAACAATTCTTGCAGAGAGAGGAATGTTCTCTTTGAAAAGGCCTTCTGGATACCCTTTGCCGTCCCAGCGCTCATGGTGGTACAGGGTGATGTCCATTGCCATATTCAGGAAGGAATCGGCGCCTAGGTCTTGTGACGCCGCCTGCAGGGCTTGAAAGCCTATGTTAGTATGATTTTTCATTATTTCAAATTCAGCGTCACTGAGATACCCTTCTTTTAAAAGGATTCCATCAGGGATTCCAACTTTTCCAATATCATGAAGAATCGATGAATCATAAAGGTCCCTTAAGTACTGGTTGGTAATTTCCGGATGATTTCCAGTATATTTGAATAACTGGGCAAGAAATACACTGTAGGATCTCATACGTTCAATATGGTCGCCGGTCTCGGTATCGCGGGCTTCAGCGAGGCGGCTGAGGGCAAAAATAGTAGTTTTCTGTGTTTTTATAATCTGCCGGGAACGGAGTTCAATAAGATGCTCAAGATTTTTTGAATGTTGTTCAATTTCATAAAGGAGCTCACCTCTTTGAACACTGAGAGCTATCTGCCCGACAATTGAATCAAGAAAGGTTATATGGTCAGGGGTAAAGGCATTTTTTTCAACGGAAGAAAAGAGAAGAAAGCCCCGGGTATCATTATTGACAATTAAAGGGAGTACCAGAGTAGATTGCATGCCTTCTTCAAGAAGAAGCCTGGTGCTTAAAGACTCAGGATTATTTTCAAGATAATTTGAAAGATCCGGTATGTTCAGAGCTATCTGGTCAGAACATACTTTCTGCAATGAAGAGTCTTTAAGGTTAAATGTGTCCCCCTGGCGCAGCAGAATGTTTCGGTCTGATTCCACCAGCTTGATGGTCACAATTCCACTGTCTCGATCAAGATTTGAAAGAGTAAAGCGGTTAAAGGAGATATTTCGTTTCAAGTGGTTGTTCAGGGTATTAAATATATCTTCAGTATTTTTGCCTCTGTTGAGCATCGAAATTATTTCATTTATCCGTGTCAGCTGTTCAATATATTTCTTATTATTATCATTGAGCCGTTTTTTTTCAATAGCGCGTTCAATGGAATGTTCGAGAATTGTAAAATCCGTAATTGGTTTTGTAAGAAAATCATAGGCACCATTTTTCAAGGCGATTATGATATCTTCATTGGTGCCATAGCCTGTTAAAATAATTTTAGGGATTTCAGGGTATTTTTCTGCCATTATTTTTAGCAGTTCACGCCCCCCCATTTTAGGCATTCTTAAATCTGTAAGAACCAGGTCATAGATGTTGTCCTGGAGTTTCTCCAGTGCACCAGTACCGTCTTCAGCAGTATCTATAAGGTAGTTTTTATCTCCCAGATATTTTATTAAGATTTTTCGTATAAGTGGCTCATCATCGACGATAAGAATACGGGCCGAATCATGTATTTTGTTTGCTGTATTCATTATTACCAGTTTTGGAGTAGTTGAAGTATCTGTCACCAGAAAAATATATAAATAGACCTCTATTAATATAAATATTATCCTGATTAATTGACCGGCGTCAACAATTTTCTATGAAGGAGCGATGGAGATTAATTTACAAGCCTGTTTTTATTGTTCCGCGGAAAATGAAGTGATATCCTGCAATTGTAATTTCATCCCAATCATAAAGAATTCGGGGACGTAGAAGTTTTTTTCCATTCAGGTAGGTTCCACTGTCTGAAGCTAAATCGAAAAGAAAAAATGAATCTCTCACCCGTTTTATTCGAGCATGATAATCTGAAAGATATTCGTCATCAATCGATACTTGATTGTCTTCTGCATAGCCTATTGTAAACTCAGAAGAGGTAATTTCATTCCGGACTCCTGTTGAGGATCCATGCTTTTCCACCAGCCATGCTGAGGTATAGGAGGTTTCACCTTCATGGTCTTCTTCTGCATCGTCATAGGAGAAGTCTTCATCTACCAGATAAAGAGCTTCATCGTCGGATGAATCTTGATAGCAGGGGGTTCCTGGAGACACCTTCTGGCTTTTGCCGGGACCAGTAGACTTCTTTTTAAGGGGCTTCAGGCAGATATATACCAGAGCCGCCAGAATCCCGAGGATAATAATGACTAGTATAAAGAACAGGGGTCCGTACCCGTCAAATGCAATGCTGCTGAAAAAACGTCTCTCAATGAGGAATGCACGAGTATCTCTATCCTGCAGGTTCCCCTGTCGAAGACGGACTTCGAGATTATGGTTTTTCCCGTCAGCAGGAGCGATCGTCCGGTACAGGATACGGTATCGCGTCTTTAGCTTTCGAATCATTTCCTGGTATATGGAAGAAATTTTCTGTTTATCACTGCTTGTGTAAACTTCCCCCCCGGTTAATTTTGCCAGTCTTTTCATTCTTTTCAGGTGTGATGATGATCCGGGGCACATAAATGACAGGGGGATGCCGAGTTTTTTGGCATGGGAAATGACATCTTTTTCTGTGATGCTGCTGCCTTCATCTTTCCCATCGGTGAAAAAAACTGCCCCTCGGTGAATACCATCATGGGTAGATGAGAGAAGTTGAAGAGAATCATAGATTGCATCAAACAGTTGGGTCTTACTTCCATGGCGGTCCAGAGAGGAAATTTTTGCCGTCAGATCATTGCGTTTGAGTGAAAAGTTAGAAAGAAGACTGACGGTATCATTAAACCGGTAGAGAGCTATTCGGTCCCGGGACCCGGTGCTGGTTATAATTTCAGCAGCGTAATTTTTAATTGCATGAAAGAATTTTTCACTGATGCTTTTACTTGAATCAATTGCAAAAACGAGGTAGCAATAATCTTCACTGCTGGAAAGATCCATTACCTTGACGTAGTTTACCCGGTATCCATCTTCATAGACCAGAATATTCTCTTCATCGAGACCTGACATAGCGCTTCCGTGACGATTTTGGATGGTTGCTGTTACCTGTATTGCAGGATACTCTTTATCCGCATTTATTGAATTGATCGAAATAAAGGGGCCACCGCTCAGGGAAGAGGGGAGGTTCAGCAGAATAAAAACTGCAATGATTTTAATTGAATGTGTAAGTACTATTGATTTCATCATCTTTTCAGGGCACCGTTTTTCAGGTATTTTGCTGTAAGGGTATTCTATGATAGTATCGGCCAAAACAGTTGAAGTCACAAATACTATTTCAGACGAAGATAATCAATCAACCATAACTCATTTCTAATTTTAAATGCTTGTCTTTCGAGGCATCTCTGGTAAAACTTTATACCCAGTACTGAGTATGTAAATATGCAGGATATTATACACGCAATAATAGTCTTTGGGGGAGGCCTGGCGCTTCTGTTGTCCCTGGTGCAGCTTCTGCAGCCTGTAAAGGACAAGCGGGCTTTGCTTCTGTTTTTGATTTTTTTCAGTGTAACCATGCTTCAGTTATATTTTTACCTCCAGGTTTACAGTACCGGCGGAACGTCAACTCTGATTCTCGCGGAGTATCTGCTGGGACCGGGAATATATCTTTTTTACCAAAGCGTTTTTAACACCTCCTACCAGTTCAACCTTCGTGTTCTTTTACATTTTCTACCGGTTGGTTTTTTTATTTTTGTGGGGGTTGCTCTCTGGATTTTCCCGGGGCTTTATGATGAGGGGCCCATTGCAGATTTCCTGCGGAACTGGGAAATATTTGAAGTCATTCAGTCTGCCGGTATAATGGTAATAATCTTTTATCTCATGGTTATTCTTTTCAGACTTTACCCGGCAAATGTTGCACAAAGGGGCCGTCCGGCTCTGACTTTCAGTATTGCGATGACTATGATTACACTTTTTCTTACTATCATGCTTCTTCTAGTTATTTCTCTCTTCAGGCGGGAACTTCTCTGGAGAAAGGTTGCCATGGTATTGACAAGCCTCGTTGTTATATACTGGTTTATCATGAGTCAGCTTAATCCCGCACTCTTTTTTAAGGGAGCAGGGGGGAAAAGGAAGAAAAAGAAACAGCCTGACCTGGAAAAACAGCCTGATCTGGAAAAAAGATTAAAACTGCTTCTAGAGGGAGAAAAACTTTTTTGTGATGAAGACCTTTCTCTTGGGAAACTGGCCGTTCTGGCAAATGTAACACCCCATCAACTCTCTGCCTATCTAAATAATCATCTCGAAGTAAACTTTAACCAGTATATTAATTGTTTTCGTATTGATGAGGCGATCAGTCTTATGAAAAGCGATCCTGAACGTTCCCTCCTTTCTATAGCCTTTGGCGTTGGATTTAATTCTAAATCCTCTTTTTATGATGTATTTACCCGGACTACAGGGCAGTCTCCCGCGAAATATCGGCAAAATTTTTAAAAAAGCTTTTCCAGAATTATAAATCTGGTCGAGATCTTTAATTTGGTCATCTACTGTTATCATGCGCTGAGATAATTTATAACCAGCAATTATATGAACAGGGGTTGACTATGAGTCGAGCAATACTGGGTATTGATATTGGTTCTATCGCAGTAAGTATAGTGAAGATTTCACCACGGGGAGATCTTTTAAAATATAGCTATGCCTTTCATGAAGGACATATTAAAGAAACTCTTCTCAGTAAATTGGAAGAATACCCTCCCGAAGATATTGCCGGCATTGCTTTAACAGGAGAACCGGGACAGTTTGTACAAACAGGAATTCTCTATGACAGCAGGGTCAGTTATATTAAGGCAGTAAAAAAGCTCCACGGGAAACCCGGTTCTCTTCTTCTTATTGGAGGGGAAAAATTTGGTCTTATAAATTTTGATGATGAGGGGAAGTATCTCAATTACCGTTCAAATTCTTCCTGCGCCGCCGGTACGGGAAGTTTTCTTGATCAGCAGTCACGGCGTCTTAATCTCTCAGGTATAGAAGAATTTTCTGATACAGCAAAAAAGAACCAGGGAAATTTTCCGAAGATTGCATCCCGATGCAGTGTTTTTGCCAAAACAGACCTGATACATGTGCAGCAGGAGGGATACCAGTTAGAGGAGATATGCGATGGTCTCTGTGCTGGACTGGCCCGGAATGTTATTGATACTGTTATGAATAGCCAAATGCTGAAGGAACCCCTGGTTGTGGCGGGAGGTGTTTCTCTGAATGAAGCTGTCGTGCAGCATATCAGGCAAGTCACCGGTACAGGAGCGGTTACTGACGGGGTGGGGCATGTCTACGGTGCCTACGGGGCTGCACTTCAACTTCTTGAAGAAGAAAAAGAAGACCATAATTTTGAGATAACATCCTGGAATGATATAATGCAACAAGAATCGGGAAACCGTTCCTGTCATTACCCGCCCCTTGAACTTATCCATTCTGTTTATCCTGATTTTACCAGTGAATTTAACTATGAGTTCATTTCCCGTGTCAGGGTCTTTCTACCGGTTGAAATAGATATTTATCAGGTTTTAAGTGAAGGAAGTCAGCTGTCTGTGTACCTGGGAATTGATATTGGATCGACAAGCAGTAAGGCCGTTCTCCTGAGCAGTGAAGGGGAGGTCCTGGCGGGGCTTTACACCCGGACCTCGGGACGCCCTGTTGAAGCGGTTCAGACTCTTCTTGAAGCAGTTAAAGATATCGAAGAAAGATATAAGGTTTATTTTACAATCTGCGGCACCGGTACAACGGGTTCAGGAAGAAAATTTATCGGAGAAATAATCGGGGCTGATGAAGCTCTGGATGAGATAACCGCTCACGCCCGTGCTGCATATGAACTCAATCAGGAAGTAGATACTATTATTGAAATAGGTGGTCAGGATGCAAAATTCACTACCATGAAAAATGGAATGGTTACCTTTTCAATTATGAACAATGTATGTGCCGCCGGTACCGGCAGTTTTATTGAAGAACAGGCTAAAAAACTAGACTGTCCTATTGAAGAATTTGCTGCCCGGGCGATGAATACAGCCGCCCCTCTTTCGAGTGACCGCTGTACCGTCTTTATGGAACGGGATTTGAATCAATATATGAACGAAGGGTACCATGTTAATGAAGTTCTGGCTTCGGTTCTCCATTCTGTAAGGGACAATTATCTTACCAAGGTAGCTATAGAGAAAAATATAGGAGAAAGAATTTTTTTCCAGGGAGCAACTGCAAAAAACAGTGCCCTGGTTGCTGCTTTTGAACAGCGTCTCAAAAAACCGATAATGGTCTCTCCTTTCTGCCATCTTACCGGGGCTCTGGGAGTTGCCCTCAATCTTATGGATAGCGGTATAACCGAAACATCTTTCAGGGGTGCGGGAATTTATCAGGATGCTATTCCCCTTCGCACAGAGGTATGTGAACTCTGTACCAATCACTGTAAAATAAGAATAGCCGCTGTGGGGAACGAAACAGTTGCCTTTGGTTTTCTCTGCGGCAGGGATTATAATAATGAAAAGTATGTTAAAACTGAAGGGTCAGGTTTTAATCTGATAAGAGAGAGAAAAAGGATTTATAAAAAGGAAGAAGAAAAAGTCTCTGCTGAAAGTAATCTTCCATGTATTGGTATACCCGCAGGACTTCATCTGTATGATGAACTCTATCTCTGGAAACGGTTCTTTCAAAAAATAGGATTACCGGTAATTACCAGTGAAGGCCAGGGGGACATTCTTCAGAAAGGGAAGCAGGCTGCGGGGGCAGAATTTTGTGCCCCGGTTTCTGAATTGCATGGTCATGTTATGTATTTACTGGAAAACAGTAATTTTGTTTTTCTGCCGGTATTTATCGAAGAGAAACATAAAGGAGCCAGTCTGCCCCAGGAGCGGCGTAACTACTGTTATTATACACAGTTTTCTCCTGCCATTGTTGAAGGTATTTTGAAAGACAATGACCGGTCCCGAATCCTGAAACCCGTTATAAAAAGTCTCGCCGGTAAAAAAAGAATACTTCAGGAGCTTCACCGAATGGTATCGTCTCTTCCCGGTGTTAATAAATCTTTTCGTCAGGTGAAAGAAGCATTTTTTGAGGCTCAGGGAGAATTTGAAAGATGCTCAGAGATTTTTTCTTCCCTCTATAAAAAAAATAAAAATGAAGATGACATCAATGTGGTATTTCTCGGAAGACCCTACAACGTCCTTCCGCCAACCATGAACAAGGGTATTCCTGATATATTTGACCGCCTTGGTGTGCGGGCCTTTTACCAGGATATGATTGCCGATGAGGAGCATGGAGTCACGGGTATTCCAGAGCTTCTGGATGCAGTGCATTGGAAATATGCCGCACATGTGCTAAAAGCCGCAGAGAATGTTGCGGGAACCCCGGGGCTCTATCCGGTTTTCATTACTTCTTTTAAGTGTACTCCTGACAGTTATGCGGTTGAATATTTTAAAAAGATCATGGATGCGGGGAACAAGCCGTATTTGATTCTCCAGCTGGATGAACATGATTCATCTGTAGGATATGAGACCCGTATCGAAGCGGGTATACGTTCATTTAAAAATCATTTTGATAAAGTTAGACATGAAGAAAAAGAAAAAGCAAATTATTTAGAAGTAAATCCTGTTGTATCAAAGGATGTTTCAAGTCTGAGAAGAAAAACTCTCCTGCTTCCCCGGTGGGACGGGTATGTCGGTACTCTTATGGTATCGGTCCTGGATCATGAAGGGATTGACGCAAGGATGGTAGATGAGTCGAAGGAATCTATTCAGCGGAGTCTGAGCCAGAACACCGGACAGTGTATTCCGCTTCACATAATGGTTCAAAATACCGTCGACTATATCAGAAAGCATGAGCTTGATCCGAAAAATGTAGTTATGTGGAATATCGCCTCAAGAATCAGCTGTAATCTGGGTATCTTTCCTTATTATATGAAGAGTCTCTTTGAAGGTATGGAAGAGGGTTTTGATAAAATTGAGGTATATGCGGGTGGTCTGGCCTTTTTTGATTTTTCACTGAAAACTTCTCTTAACATGTTTTTTGCCTATATGTTTGGGGGAATTCTGAGGAAGATGGGATGCCGGATACGCCCCTACGAAATAAATAAAGGGGAGACCGATGCGGTTCTTGAAAGATCTTTAAAAATATTTGAAGCATCTTTCAGGGATGGAACTTCCCGGGAGACTGCAGTAGAGGAAGTGGTCTCTCTTCTTGAGAGTATACCGGTAACCGGTGAAACTGGAAAACCGAAGGTGGCTATTTTTGGTGATCTCTATGCCCGTGATAATGAAATATTAAACCAGGACTTGATAAAAACGATAGAATCTAATGGGGGAGAAGCCGTTACCACACCATACAGTGATTTGATGAAGATAGTTGCAGAACCGTATATAAAAAAATGGCAGCTGGAAGGAAATTACAGTGAAGCATGGAAGGGCAAAGTCCTTCGTCCAGGAGCGGCCCTGATAGAGAAAAAATATATGAAATATTTTAACCGCATACTTCAGGAGAGGCCTCACAGCCTGCCGGGCAGCCCTGAGGAGATCCTCGATCAGTATGGTCTGAAAATTGAACAATCAGGTGAATCAATTGAAAATGCATTGAAGATTATTTCCCTGATTCATACTTATTCAGATATTTCACTGTTTGTTCAGACAAATCCAGCCTTTTGCTGTCCTTCACTGGTAACTGAAGCCATGGCCGGGAGGATTGAAGAGATAACAGGGGTTCCTATTGTTACTATTGAATATGATGGTACGGGAGCGCCAAAAAATAATGATATTATTCCCTATCTCAGATTAAGGGGAGAGGAAGTTAAAGAAAAAGCAGCACCTGGAGAAGAAAAGCTTTCTTCTCGCTGTGAAGACCTCAGGAGTGCCCGTTGATCTTTTTGTAGTTGCGGTACGATTTGATAACAACAGCCGAGCAGCATATATCCGTGATATACCAGAAGGCAATAAAATGGAGATACACTGAAGAGGTGATGGAAGTACCAATAAGGGACCATGATGGGTCAAGACTGTACTGGTGTAATCCATAAAGGAGGGCTGCAGTTGTCAGTGCGAACATGACAGCTATAGCAGCACCGGTAGCAACTATACTTTTATATGTTTTTACGGTTATAATAACCAGGATAATTATCAGAAATACAGCCAAAAAATTCATTCACATCCCCCCGGGATAATTGCGTAAAGTAAATGCCTCTCATCAGCAGTATTCTGTCAATAGTTTTACTCTTATCAGTGTGTGTTGTTTTTTACTGGTGAATGCACCGGGAATAACTTTGAATTTTTTTCCTGCAGTATTCAGAACTGTAGCTGTTGATATGGTACTTTTTGGAATGTTGAAGTTTCCGGTAGAGTCCTTGTAATAATATTACCTGGGATTTTACTGACGGCAGTCGGCGAAGCAGGGTAGTATGCCTGACAATAAAACATTTTCCATAGAGAAGGGTGGCAAAGCGGGACGCCGAAGGACTAAAGGAGATGTCATCTCCCTCCAGGCCGGTGCAAACAGGAACACCTTTCCGATATGGATATATCGCAATGACCTGATTATCTAAAAAGGAAATCAGCCCTGTTTCCCGGGATACCGCTATTCCGCTATTAAGAGTATTTTTAATCAGGGTAATGGTTTTATCAGTCACGATATTATTTATTTTTACGCTATAGCGGCCAGAATATCCGGTTCGGTAAATAATCTCTTCATTATTCAGCCAGCAGGTTTCCCGCGAGGAGCTGATATCTGCTATTTTTTTTATCCCCGTGCCGGAAAGGAGAAGACTTCTGTAGCTGCCCCCACTACCGGCGATTACTAGTTTTTTTAACCGGTCAGGTGAAAGCAGGAGAATCCGTGGATTGAGTGTAGCCAGATGAGAAATGTATTTCTTTCTGGGGAGAAGCAGGCGGTGAATCCCAGCAGAAGGATAGAATTGGAAAAAGCCCCTTTTTCCTTCTTGTATAATCCCCGAGCCTGAAGGTGAATGTGAATAATCTTTGAAAGGGAAATTTGATGTGCGATACTGGATTTTTCCGGAAGCACAATTAACAATACAGAGTTTTTGATAAGGCAGTGAATCTCTGGAAAGGTATAATATCTTGCAGACGAGAAAGCGGCCATTATTGGTAAGAGAGGAAGTTGTTACTGTTCCTGTCAGCCTGCCAATTTCCCTTCGGGAAGATTTTCTTAAATCATAGCGGTATATGACAGTTGCAGATGAAAATTCTTTCAGGTAGATAAGCTGGTTTGCTGAAAGCCAGTGAACAAAAATGGTATTGCGGTCTATAAAGCGTGCGCCGCTGCGGCGATATGCTTCAAGGCGATAATTAAGGAGCTGATGATAGAAGGGATATGACTTGTTCAGGTATATCCGATCAAGGTCAATATCCCTTCCTGCAGCCGGTACTATTAACAGAAAGAGAAAAAAAAGTGAAGCCCGTATTTTCAAAGTACGTACCGCGGTTAACTTTAGCTGCCGGCCTTTTCATCTGTATCAGGTTTAATTGTCTCTTCTTTTAGGGCTTTATCCTTTGAATCGCCAGAGGGAGCCTTTTCATCTTTATTTTCCAGGGGAGGAATAATGAACCGCTGACCGGGAAAAATAAGATCAGGATCTTTTATCCTGTCTTTGTTGGCGACATAAATACGGGGCCAGAGACGGGCATCCCGGTATACTTTCTGTGAAATTCTCCAGAGACAGTCCTTGTCTTTTTTATTATATTTTACGATGTAGATCTGAGAATCTGACACCTCTGAAGGATCTTTTTTTCCTTCTCTGCTTTTCAGAGAAATAGCTTTTTCTTTTTGAACAGTGATACTATTTAACAGTGTTTCGGCTTCAATCGATTTCTGCAGCGAATCGTTAAAAAATTTTTCTTCAATAAGTGTGCTGCTTGAAGAGATGAGGTCTCCTGCTTCTTTAAGCTTATCGCGATAGGTTTTGGTTTCTTTTTCAATCTTTGAATAGAGGTTTTTTACGGTCTCAAGTTTTTCTACGGCAATTCCACGGCCTGTTTTTTCTTTTGCCGAATCGAGAAGTTGCCGGCCTTTTTTAAGTTTTTCATCAAGGGATTGGAGACTGTTTTTTTCGAGAAGAATATCAGTTTCATCAAGGATCACTTTCAGCTCTTTAAGTTCTTCCGGGGAAAATTCACTGCCGCGGGCATTTGCCAGTGTTGCAGACTCGGTACGGAGGCCGTTGATGTCATCCTGGTAGCGGTGCTTAACCAGTGCAGTCTGAACTTCCTTTACCTTGATAGAAGTAGTCGTAATGAGGGATGTGGCTTCACTTAAACGGTTGGCGCTGATTGCTTTCTCTGCAGTAAGAAGATTTTTATCGATTGCATCAAGCTGAGTGACAAATACACTGCCTGGTTTTTTCTGGAGGATATCCTGTACTGAACTCTTAAGTGTTTCAACCTGTCCGCGAAGTTCAGGTACTCGGGCGAGACACTGCTCCTTTGTTTTTTGTGAATAGGTCAGGGAGGCAGATGCAGAATTGTATGACTGCAGGTAGTTTTTTTGTCCCCCGGCAGCGGCTGCATCTTTTAGAGAAGAACCGGCCTTTGCATAGAGTTCAGGTGCATAGTTTTCTGCATTGAGAGCCTCCAGTTCTCCATGCTCTTTCTGGGCTTTTTTCAGCGTATCTGCAGAAAGGAGAGGAAGTGTTTTTTTTATGGCCTTTTGAGACGCTGCACGTGATAGAAGGGCTTCTTTTTTGCCGTTCTTTACATCCTCTTTGGCACAGGAAGTGTGGCTTTTATAGAGAAGTTCCTCTGCTTCTTTGAGTTCCTTCGGGGCATATTTTTCTGCCTGCAGTTTTTTGGCTTCTTCAATAGAATGGCGGGCCCCGGCCATTTCTTTGACTGGAACATCAATCTGGCATGAAGAGAGCACGAGTACCAAGGAACTCAGAAAGATAGTGATGATAGTTGATTTTTTCATGAGAGGTTTCCTGTATTATTAAATAAACTTCCCGGCCTGAACCGGTGTAACAATGCATCCCCGGTAGATATTATTGATTACTGACGGGTAAGCGCCAGTTTGATGCCCAGGGCAATAAATATTACTGCGGAAGATACATTAAGGTACCGTGAGAATGAACTTTTTTCAAGAATAATCCTGAAGGATCCTGCAAAATAGCCAATGAGGCCAAATATAAGGGCAACAAGTACCATAAATATACATCCGAGAATAAATATCTGAATAGGAACGTTCCCCAATTGAGTATTAACAAATTGGGGTAAAAATGCAAGAAAAAAGATGGCGACCTTCGGGTTAAGTACATTCATCAGGAAGCCCTTAAAAAAAAGGGAGGAACCGGTTGTGGTTTCGGTACTTTCTTTCGTTGATGCCGGGTTATTCCGGTGCTTAATCGCCTGAAAGGCGAGGTAGAGAAGATAGCAGACCCCGAAAACTTTAAAGAGATTAAAGGCAATAACTGATGTCTTGAAAATAATTGAAACACCGAGAGCCGCACCAGCGGTATGAATGCTGTTTCCTACGGCCAGTCCGAGGGCAGTCATGACGCCGGCTTTTTTACCCCGGGTGATACTCTGGGTCAGGGTAAAAATGACATCGGGTCCGGGGGCAAGTATCAAAAGAACCGAGGCGGAGAGGAAGAGAAAAAAAGAAGAAGTCTCAAACATTATATTTTCCTGAAATTAAAAATCATAAGTCAGTTTCATTAAAAGGCCGGGATTGTGATCGACAAAGCGCAGGATATCATGCTTCTCCATAATAAAGAGGGATATATCATTGCTGTGCTCAAAGGTATACGCGGCAGGTTCATCACGGTGCATTTTCTGGATTGCCCCAATGGCATCACCCTTTGAGAGAGACGTAATCATTTTGCCTTCCCGGGACACGGTGACAGATCCGTCACGTATTATATAGATAACATCTATAGGGGTTCCTTCTTTTTGGAGTACGCCGCTGTCTTTACGGATTTCTGGAATAAAAATGGATTCAAGCCAGGTCTTCTGGGATGCGGTGCAATGTCTGAAGAAGCTGCTGTTGCTGAGAAGGTTCCATGTTTCACTTGTTCTGATTTTAATGAGCCGATGGAGTGTCAGTTCAAATTCAGTGCCGGTTATAAAATTAAGAAACTGATCACGTTTTATTGTATAGAGCATGCACTCGGTTTCGGCCCGCACATCTGCAGCCCGGGTTCCCCCGGTCAATACCGCTACTTCTCCAAAGTATTCATAAGTGCTGTAGATTTTTCTCTGGTCAAGGTTCCCACTGTCAACCGAAACATTGCCTGATAGAATGATATAGAACCGGTCACCGGAAGTTCCCTTCTTAATAATAAGTTCATCTTTTTTATAGCTGACTTCCTCAACAATATCGAGGAATTCCATTGCTTTTTCTATGGTGATTTCCTGTAAGAAATCAAGATTTTTAAGGATACCCAGAATACGGTATGCCTGTTCAAAACGGGGCGGTTTCGCTTTGAAGTATCGGGTATGCTCAATTCCGAATTTTGCAAGGGTAAGATCTGTTTTCCCGGGAAAATCTTTTTGAGCTATATGATAGATGACGGTATTTTTTTTGACATTTTTTGCCATGGAATCGAGATGGGCAATCGGTGTATGAAGGGGGGGGATGCCCGCTTCATGATAAATGACATCACTGTCCCATGGAAATGCTGTGAGCTCTTCATAGCGTTCTTTTGACAGGACCCCTTCTTCAAAGATCTTTTTGTGAAGGGATGGGTCATTGTTGTGGTCAGATGAATAGACAAATGATTGATCCTGAAATTCCATTTTAAAACCAATAGTTGGAATAGAATGAAGGGTATAAAACATTTCAAATTTTCCACTGTGAATAAAGGCTGGTTTACCGATTTTTACAGGAATAAAATCAAAGAGTTTCATCAGGTAGCTGATGGGCACATCAGAAAGGGCGGAATACTTCCTGAGAAAACTCATCATAACCGTTTCAGTGGTGTAAATGCTGACTTTTCCTTCTTCAAGAATTTTTTGAAAGGTGCCCGCATCATGGTCTGCATGACAGTGGGTCAGGATTATACTTTCAATAAGTTTCGGGTTTACATTTGAATCTTCAAGCCACTCCGTGGAGTTGACGGGAGGATCTACCATTATCCCCTGGTGGTTAAGCCAGATTAGAAAACCTGAAGTATTCTGGTTTGGATCAAAACCATGACTGGGACCGAGACAGGTCACTCCGAAAAGGGGAGGATTGAATGGTTCCGGGAGACGTTCTCCAATTTCATATGTCGGTTTATATTCCATTTTACCGGGAACCCGGGCGATAAAACCAGCTTTGCTGCTGACTTCAAAGTCTTTATCTTCATTGATCGAGATGGTTATGCCTTTATAGGTGAAATGATTATTTTTTATGATGCCGATTTCGAAGAGATTTGAGAATTTATTGTTGTTTCTGAAGTATTCCATTTCACTTCGAAGATCTGCAATATGTACATTGCCGGTTGTGGTATCATAATCAATGGAGAGGTCGAATTCTTTCGGGCCAAAAATAGATTCCTGAAGGACCCCTTTGATACGGGGAAGCTGTTCTTCGCTGCAGAGAATCGTGGTTTTTTTCCCTTTTATAAAGTAGTTGTAATAAAGGGGAAATTCGATTTCCGCAATACTGATGCCTTTTATCCAATTAAACATTTCGTCGGTGAGCACAAAAATCCGGGGAACTCCACCAGGCAGCACCATAGTATCTTTAATTGTCTCTGGCGGTGACCCGAACTGAATATAACCGATTTCTGTTTCTACAAGGTACCCGCCGCGGGGAAGTTGAATATAGTTTGAATCCTGGTTTTGATCAGGTAAATTTTCCATTAAGTTCAGGGCTCCGGTTTTTTTTGAATAGTGCAGAGAATTTACCTTTTTGTCAATCGAAAAGAGTAATTATTCTTTCCTTCGAATAGGTATGCAGAATTAAAGTATATTTATTATTGACAGAATTTGCAACTGTGTAAGTATTATCTAAAATGCTTAATGTGTTGAAAAAGGTTATATTAGATGTCGAAAGAAATAAAGGTGCTTTTAATTTTTGCAGCCTGGATTGTCATACAACCCCTTCTCTTTATGCTGGTAAACCGTTATATTCTCCCCAGATTTGGAATCAGGACCTGAATAAGCGGTAACTGCTCCCTGGAGGGGAGCGAAACAATGGAAGAGAAGCAGGGACAACTTCCTCTCAAAGAATATAAACGAAAAGAATAAGATATCACAAAAGGGAGAATGAGAGGTTTTCCAGCTCTTTTTCAGCCCTCAGAAGAAGGGCCATGGCATATTCTGCATGTGACCACATCAGGGGAGTGGCAAAAGTTATAAAATGAGCAGGGCCGATCGTTTTTATCTGCTCTTCTATATTGTCATAGGCTTTTTTCATATGATTTAATTCTTCAACTATGTGGTCATAGGTCAGATCGGGGACGAGGATTTTGGGCTCAAATTCTTTCTCGTAGTCGTGGCCCGGTTCCCACTCAAGATTTTTGAATTCCTGAAATCGCTCCGGTGTTGTCAGATGCTCACAGAGATAGCCTTCCCGGGAAATATATGAATCAATTTTTTCCATTACAGCATTGCCTTCATCCATTTTTCCGGTGTAGAAAAAATACTGGGCCAGCATGGCGGTATACTGAAGCCAGGGCCCGTTGCCCGCATGTATATGGGTATCAGGATCTTCTATAAAAGGAAGATATCTTTGAAGCATCCCAAGATCGGGATCCCAGAGGGTTTCTTCAATAAATGAGCAGGCATTTTTAAAGGTCTTATTATCCCTGAAGGGAATATCTGTTACTCCGGTGGTGAAGAAAAAGGGGCTGAGAAGGGTAATATCAGGCCTCAGGTCTGCAACTCCATCAGGCTTAAGACGTCGGACATACCGTTGAGCAAGGGAGAATACTTTATTTACTGTGGCCTCGAATCCCGGTTTCAGCTGTCTTTCTGCATTAAAATGATCATTCAGGCTGTAGCGTTCTGCAATTTCCTCGAGTGATTGAAGCATACGGAGATATGCATAATTAACCCATATTGAGTATCCTTCCTCAATGGCTGATTCATGGATTGAAGTAGTAGAATAAAAAAGATGTATTTCATTGCGGTAATAATTTTTCAGGGCAAAGGAAGAACCGAGGGATATAGCATTGAGAAAGCGGTCAAGTTCAGGAATTTCAATGTTTCGATGGCGGGCCGCAAGAAGGTAGCGGCATAAAATAGTGACACCATGGGCCACATTGTCTTCCTGGAGATAGATTCCCTTGTCTTCGGCGGAAATGCCGTACCGCTGTCCCCAGTATCCATCTTCACGCTGGCAGTTCAGAATAAAATGAGCGATTCCCCTGAGAAGGCGAAAGGCATTGTCCCCCGCCTTCAGGGGGGAGTTGGCAAGCATATGCAGAAAGCGTGAGGCACAAGCGCTGTCCCTGGGGTATACGTAGGGGTAACGAGAACCGGGAAGGGTTGCCATGAGGGCACTTCCTTTTTCTGTATCAATGGCACACTGGGTAATGATATCAAGATGCCGATTGATGTCCCTGTTGAGATTCATCAGGCTTTTGGTTATATAGGGCATGTTGGGATCCTGCATCGCATTGGCGCCATACTCACGGCGTTCTTCTACTACCTGATCAAGATTCTTTTTTATCCCCTTATCTTCTTCAATGATAGTATAGAAATCTTTGTCACTGATACAGACCAGGTCGGTATTTTCAGCGGCAATTACTGTCGCATTGCGCTGTTCATCGGTCAAGAGGGCCATTTCTCCAAAAAACTGCCCCTCTCCCAGTATGGATATCAGATGTTCTTTTCCGTTCTGGTGCCGAAAAACATGAACTTCCCCCTTTCTGATGAGATAAAAGGCATCTCCCGGATCATGTTCCCGAAAAACAGCTTTATCTTTGCCGGCAGACCTGAGGGTTACTTTTTCAAGGACCTTTTCAAAGAGTGCATCATTGAGGTGGTTGAATACCGGTACACTGCGAAGATCCCGGCGAAGTTTGCGGTCTATATAACAGGAATCGAGAAGCCCCGAAAGGGTTTCGGATGCAGCAAGTATTTCTTTTAAGTCTTCAGGTAAAATAGAAAGGGTAATCATTGTTGAGGTGGCGATTATTGAATTGTCTCGGGGTTCAGAACTGGTTACAACTTCCTCTCCAAAGAAATCACCATCTTTTAGAGAATAGAGTTCAAAGCGGGGATCATTTTCTGTGGGAATAATCGCGCGGGCAGTCCCGGAGAGAATCAGGTGGAATCTTTCAGTAAACATACCGTGTCGACAGATCAATTCATTGTTTTCAAAGGTTTCAAGGAGCGTCCGGGGTGCAGTTTTTTTCAGGACGGCATCAGGAACATTCTTTAGGAGGGAAACAGAACTGAGTATTTCAGCGGCCTGAAGTGTTTGAAAAAAGGGTATATGCTGTAAAAAGGAAGAGAGACGATCTACACTTTGATTCTTCATGTAATAACCCCTGAGTTCCGGGAATATTTGTTTACCGTGACCTTACTTAGATTTTAGCACCATTTCCGGGATGAGGCAAATATTATTTATATGATCCATGCAATTTGAAAATTTAAAAGAAATGAAGTGGTGCAGACCGGGGGTTTCTTACATTCATGCTGCAGCCTGCAGTAATTAGCTTATTGTTGATAGCAAGAAGGAAAAATTTTGTTTCACGGAAGAAATCTGTTATTAAAACATTGACACTGTTCGAAATTATTACTATCTCTTGTATAAAATCTACGAATGAAGTCAGGAATTTGCAATGTACGAAAAATTGAGTCTTTCAGTCCGTCGAAAATACGGATACGATATAATTGACATGAAAGGAGAAATATCCTTTGAAGAGACAAAAACCTTAGAGGATTTTGTAAAAGGTGAAATCAGCCAGGATACAGAGCATGTTATCATGAATCTTGATGGCGTTCCCTTTATTAACAGTTCAGCCCTGTCTGTAGTCGTAAAATTGATGCAGGAGCTAAAAGAGAGGGGAATAGATCTTTCAATTATGAATCCAAATGAAACTGTCCGGGGGCTTTTTGAGATGACCGGGGTGAAGAAACATTTTAAGTTTATTCGCAACGAAGAGGTCTTAATAGAGAAAATAAAGCAGAAAGAACTCGATTCGGCACTGAATAAGCTTGAAGAGTGATTAATTATAGTTAAAAGATTGACAAAAAATCGACTTTTTTTACATTTACCTTTTACTGTAAAATGATAATGCCCTGCCTGTATGTATTGTGGACCAAGCTACTGTTTTGTTTATTAAAGCATATGCATCCATCTCGACCGGGTAACAGTCATATATCAGAATGAACTTTTTATACGATTAATGTAGAGGAGATATAACAATGAAACGGACATTTCAACCCAGCAAAATTAAGCGGAACCGTAAGCACGGCTTTATGAAGAGAATGAGCACCGCTGAGGGAAGAAAAGTGCTGATGCGGAGAAGAAGAAAGGGGCGACATAAACTGACCGTATCTGATGAAAAGAGGATGCCCAAGTAAACCGTAACGGTGAAACGAAAATACTCACTGAAAGGCAAAAGGCATTTTAAAAATGTTTTTCGGAAAGGGAAGAAGTTAAAGGGAAATTTTGTTCAGATTCTGGTACTGAAATCCAATGAAAACAGGTATCATAAGCAGAATGGAAAGGAACGGGAAGAATTCGAGATCAAAATCGGGTTTTCAGTACCAAAGCGTTTCGGTAAGGCTGTTCGAAGAAACTGGGCCAAAAGGAGAATCCGGTCTATTGTATCGGATTTAATTCCTGAAATGAATGGAAGTTACTGTATTATTATTAAACCGGAACTGCGATTTAGAGAAGAGAAATTTACAGCTATTCAAGAAGAAATCAGAAATCTGCTGGAGAAGGCAGGAGTTATACAATTATGAGTCTTGTTATAGATATTATTAAAGCAACAGGCTCAATGATAGTCCGGGTTATGATACTGATAGTGAAGGGGTACAGGATATTTTTGTCACCCTTGTTTCCCCCTTCCTGCAGGTATTATCCTACCTGTTCTACATATACGATAGAAGCATTGCGCAGGCATGGTCCCCTCAAGGGAGGGTTTCTATCGGCAAAAAGAATCGTAAGCTGTCATCCCTATTCTGATGGCGGATATGATCCTGTTCCTGATTCTTATCATTTTTTTAAAAAGTAGCTTTCAGATCCGGTCCTGAATAACTTCCCCCTTTTTCTTTCCCTGCCCTGAAGTGAGTGCATCTGCCCGACGTATGTTGTCACGGAATAAATTCTATAAGTAGCGGGGACATGACATGGAAAAAAGAACTTTACTGGCAGTAGTACTGTCAGCTGTTGTATGGATTGGATGGTTCCTCCTGGTTGACCCACAAACAAAAAAAACGGAGAAACCCGCAAAACCAGTAGTCACTTCTGAAGAAAAAAAGCTTACCGAACCTTCTGTTAACGATAAAGTACAGAAGCCGATAAGAAGAACCAATGCCCCGGTTGCCATTGCAGGAACCAGAAATACGGGCAAAGAGAAAAAAGTCACCCTTGAGTCTGAGAAATATACAGCTGTCTTCAATTCGCGCGGAGCGGTTATTGAAAAGCTTCTTATTAAAGACCGTAATGTCGAAGTTACGGTAAAAGAAAGTCCCTTCAAGGCTAAAGGGATTCTCGACTTTCCAATACATTTTAATGATAATGAATTTTTATCCGGTAATGCCCTTGACCAGACTGTCTGGTCAATGCGGGAAAAGGATGGGATAGTTATTTTCAGCACCCTTTTCAGGCTTAATGGAATTCCCCTCGAAATTCAAAAGCATTTTACCTTTCAGGCAAAAACCAACAGCTTTATTGTTGAATATCATTTTATAAATCGCGGCAGGCATGTTTTGACGCTGCCGAACAGTTCTGTAATCGTATCCCCTACTGATATCGTAGGTCCCCGTCTCGATTATACTAATTCGTATAATACTCTTTCTGGTGTTTATTCCCAGGATGGAGATTATGAGACGGAAGCAAAGGGAAGCGGCATGTTTTCCAAGGCAGGGATTCTCAAAAAACAGGAAGGAAATATCGAATATGCCGGTGTATCGAGCCGCTATATTCTTGCCCTGATGAAGCCGAAGGATTTCACCATATCCGGTTCAGTAATGGATAATAGAGAGGGAACCGGTTTCAGAACGGGAATGTATATTAAGATGGATCCTCTGCAGCCTGGTGCAGAAGTTGTCAGAGCCTTTACGGTGTATGTCGGTGAAAAGAAGGAAAAGCTTCTTATGGAAGTAGACCCTGGCCTAAAGGAAGCCGATGATGTCAGCTTGATTATTGAACCTATCAGAAAATTTGTCTTGTTTGTTATATTAAAATTGAACGGACTTTTTGGCAATCTTGGCTGGTCTCTCGTGGTATTCTCAATTTTAACCAAAATTGTGTTTATGCCTCTGACTAAAAAGTCTACAGATTCAATGAAAAAAATGCAGGCCCTTACACCGAAAATTAACGAATTAAAGGCAAAATATAAAGATAAACCCGATGTTATGCAGCGGGAAATGATGGGCCTTTACAAGGAAAACAAGGTTAATCCTATGGGAGGCTGTCTTCCCATACTGCTGCAAATGCCCTTTTTCTTTGCTCTTTACAGTGCCCTGATCAATGGCATCGACCTGTGGCAGGCGCCTTTTATGCTCTGGATGCAGGATCTGTCGATGCCTGATACCATTGCTCAGGTCGCCGGCTTTAATGTCAATATTCTGCCGGTGCTGATGACGGTATCAACATTTCTTCAGCAGAAATTGACCACTGTTGATACAGGAGCAGGACAGCAGCAGAAAATAATGATGACGGTCATGCCGTTGATGTTTATTTTTATCTTCTGGTCCATGCCTTCAGGGCTGGTGCTCTATTGGACATTGCAGAATGTATTCCAGGTTGCACATCAGCTTGTAGTAAACAAATTTGGAAAAGAAAAGAACTAATTGATTATAGAATATAGAACCTATGGAGGCACTTTATGAAAGTGATCGAAATGGAAGGAAAAACGGTCGATGATGCCACGAAAAAGGCTCTTGATGAGCTTGGAATCAGCGATGCCTCAAAGGTAACCATAGAAGTACTTGAGCAGGGGAAAAGTGGAATCTTTGGGTTTGGCGTATCCAAACAGGCAAAAGTAAGAGTTTGTTATAATGAAACTACCGGAGATGTAGGCGGTGCAACCAGCGATATCCTGTTAAATATTCTTAAGCGGATGGGACTGGAAGGAACTGTTAAGGATATTAAAGAAGGTCAGGAAAAGGTTTATGTTGAACTGGAAAGTTCCCGGAACAGCGGACTGATTATAGGCCGAAAGGGGAAAACTCTTGAAGCTCTGCAGTTTATGGTCAACCTGATGGTAAACCAGAAAACTGGAAGCGACAAAAAAATAATTCTTGATATCGAAGACTACCGGGACAAGAGAGAAAAGGCGTTGAAAAAAATGTCTCGAGACATTGCCCATAAGGTTAGTAAAAGCGGAAAACCCTGGACCCTTGAACCGATGAATCCCTTTGAAAGAAGGCTGATTCACCTGGCGCTTCAGAATGACAACAGGGTAACAACAAAAAGTGAGGGACAGGGTATTTATCGTAAAATTAAGATAATGCCGTCAAGCCACTAAGTCATGCAGGAAGATACAATATGTGCACCGGCAACAGCGCCGGTTCAGTCACCAATTGCAATTATCAGAATAAGCGGCCCTGAATCTCTCAGGGCCGTTTCTGCCTTCTTTACCAATGCGTCACGGCTTACTCCAAGAAAAGCCCTTTTCGGATCAATAAAAAAGAATAATCAACTGATTGATGACGTCATCATCATTTATTATCAGGACCCCGCAAGTTTTACCGGGGAGGAAATGATTGAGATATTCTGTCATGGCAATCAGATTATCGTTCATCGCATACTGGATCTCCTACATACAGAAGGTGTCAGGCTTGCGGAACCGGGGGAGTTTACCCGCCGTGCATTTTTAAAGGGAAAGATGGACCTTACAGAAGCAGAGGCTATTCATCAAATAATTACCGCCCGAAGTTCCTGGGAAGTAGAAACAGCACTGAAACAGATGCATGGATCTCTCCGTGAAGTGGTGGACAGCCTGAGGGAACAAATAATTGAATTGAAGGCAGATATTGAATCGGGCATTGATTTTATAGAAGAAAATATTGAATTTATCTCGAAGGAAGAAGCGGTTCAAAAAACTGAGGCCCTTTGTTCAGAAATAAAATCATTACTTGAACGATGTCGAAATGGGGAACGAGCATCAAAGGGTGTGGATATTACTATTGCGGGACGCCCGAATGTCGGAAAATCGAGCCTTTTGAACCTGATGCTTAATCAGGACAGGGCAATAGTCTCAAGTGTTCCGGGAACAACACGGGATCTCATCAGGGAAACCGTTGAAATTGAAGGACTCCAGGTAAACTTGATAGATACGGCTGGTATTGATACACCACATGATGAAATTGAACGAATAGGCATTGAGTTAAGTCACCGGAATATTGAAACTGCCTCAATTGTGCTTGTTGTTTTAGATGGGACTACAGGCCTCATTGATCAGGATAAAGATATTTTGAAGGAAGTAAAGGATAAAAAGGCTCTCTTCCTGATAAACAAGCAGGATATCGCTGACCAGGAAAAGATTCATGAATTAGCACATGAGCTTCCCGGTCCGGCAATAGAAATTTCAGCGTTAAAAGGAACGGGATTAGAGGAAGTAAAAGAAGCTTTGGGCAAAATTTTTCATAACGAATTTGTTGATATCAAAGACAGTTTTATTGCTGATAAGCGTATAATCTACCTTCTTGAAAAGGCAATCAATATTGCTGAAAACTGCCTAGAGCTTATAAGAGCAGGAGAACCGCCTGAAATTATTGCCTTTGATCTACAGGATATACAGGAAACCCTTGGAGACATTACAGGAGAAATTACTCCCGATGATGTTTTGGGCTCTATTTTTACAAGATTTTGTATCGGGAAATAGTTACCTGATATGAGAAAAGATGTTTTGTATTGATGGAAAATCTTTGCTGGATGTAGAAATCAGATATTCTTTTAGTTGATAATTATTTTCAATGATTTCTCTGTAGTCCGGTTTCCTCCCGGAAAGATATCGAACAAGACCGCCCGCTTTAAGTATGATGGGGATTGCACCAGCCCAGTCCCAGAGATATGCTTCCCCAATGAAAGCGAGAACCCTGTTACGCCGGTTGTCGACGGTAAGGCATGCATGTAATGCTGTTGAACCAAGATTCCGAATTTTGCCAGGGAAATCTATATTAAAAATTCCGGGAATTTCCGATGCATAAAAAATATTTGTCTCTTTTTCAAGTAAAATATCCTGGTCTACGGTAACGGGGATATCATTGAGGTAGGCGTGATCGTTGTCGTTGCGAAAAAACATATCACTACCGGGACTGTATACAAAACCATACAGGGGATTAAAGCCAGTAAAAATACCGATTGATATACACCAGATAGGGAGATGCATTGAATACATTGCAGTTCCGTCAATAGGATCGATGATAAATGCAAGAGTATCATCATTAAGCAGTCGCTTTGATCGGTCAAAATTTTCTTCATGAATAAATACTGCATGAGGAAACCTTACACTTAATTCCGAGATGAGAAGCTCCTGAACTTCAAAGTCTGCCCTGGTGACAATAGTACTGTCACCTTTTCGTGTAATAGCGAGGTCACTCTGTTGGATATTGAGAGCAACTTTACCTGCCTTCTTAACCAGGCTTTGAATAAATTGAAAGTCATCAGGTGTAAAAATTTCTACCATAATTGTTTCCTGTAAAGGGCAATACTATAGTCGAGTTTAAGTAATTCAACCTTTATTTTTAGAACTTTTCAACAAAAGAAAGACTTAATTTGCACCAGTGTAAAATATTATTTTTCAATCCTGAATAAATTTGTCGATAATTACAAGTAAGTAGTGTATGCTCTAAAATTAGCGGAGTTAAAGATAGATGAAAGAAAGTGAAAAAATTAAAGAAATTCTTCGTCTCGGTTCTGAACTGAATACAATTCAGGATGTGGACATTCTTCTAGAAAAAATTCTTCTTGAGGCCCGTAAATTTTTAGATGCTGATGCGGGGACTATCTATGTCAGGGAAGACGATGAACTGGTCTTCTCACATGCACAAAATGATACCCAGCAGTCAAAACTCCCTGAGGGGAAAAAGCTTATTTACAGTACCTTTACATTGCCTATAAATGAAAAATCTATTGCAGGATATGTCGCTTCAACCGGCGAGGCTCTCAATATCCAGGATGTCTATGATATCGGGGATGATACTCCGTATCATTTTGACCCCGCTTATGATAAAAAAGCAAAGTACACCACCAGATCCATGCTGACTGTACCCCTGAAGAACCTGACTGGGGATATCCATGGGGTGATTCAAATTATTAATTCTCTCGATTCTGATGGAAATATAACGGTTTTTACCGATGAAGATGAGCTCTATGTCTCTCATTTTGCCAGTTCTGCAAGTATGGTTCTTCAACGAGCACAGATGACCAGGGCCCTTGTGCTTCGTATGATTCAGATGGCCGAATTAAGAGACCCTAAAGAAACGGGGCCTCATGTTAATCGGGTAGCATCATATGCAGTGGAGATTTATGAAAAATGGGCTTATAACAGGGGAATTTCTGATGACGAAATTCAGAAAAACCGGGACGTTTTACGAATGGCCGCAATGCTGCATGATGTTGGGAAGGTAGCTATATCAGACACAATTTTGAAAAAGCCTGCCCGGTTTACTGAAGAAGAATTTGATATTATGAAGGGGCATACTTTTTTGGGGGCCCGGCTCTTTAGCAATAAGCAGTCTCGATTTGATGAAATATCAGCCCTGGTAGCGATGCAGCATCACGAAAACTGGGATGGCACTGGATATCCAGGTGTTGTTGATCCCGACAATGGAGAGGCGCTGGATAAAGACAGTAAAGGCAATCCTGCAATATTGAAAGGTGAAGAAATCAGTATCTTTGGGAGAATTGTCGCTCTGGCGGATGTTTTTGATGCCCTGTCTTCCCGGCGTGTATACAAAGAGGCCTGGACTGAAAATGATGTTCTTGAAGAGATTAAAAAGCTGAAGGGAACAAAGTTTGATCCTGAGCTGGTAGATGTCTTCTTTGATATACTCGATGTTCTTCGATCCATTCAGGTACGATACCCAGATAATAGCTGAAAATTTACCTGTGTAAATAGAGAAAATAGCGAAGGTCTATCTGTGTTTTTAGGCGGCATGTTTGTGCTTGTAGATGCAGCGGATCGGAGATTTTATGCTTTGGAGGTTTTTAAGTGGAAACTTTTTCTGTACGAACCGGCAGTCATGATGAACTGATTGACATAACTGCTGAGGTTCAAAACATTCTTCACAAAAATGGAACGACTGACGGCCTTTGCTGTGTATATACTCCTCATACGACCGCAGCAATAACCATAAATGAAAATGCTGACCCGGATGTTCAAAGAGACCTGCTGCTGGGTTTAAAACATTTTAAACTTGAGGAAGTTCCCTTCAGTCATATGGAAGGGAATTCGCCCTCTCATGTAAAATCTTCACTTTTTGGCTGTTCAGAGTTAGTAATAGTTGAAGGTGGTTCTCTTCGTCTCGGAACCTGGCAGGGTATTTATTTTTGTGAATTTGACGGACCACGGCAGCGGAAAGTTCATGTGCAAATTCTTCCGGGGTAGTATGAAAATTATTTATATTGCATCACCACTCGGATTCTCCGAAACAGGCAGATTTTTTTTATATGAAAAACTTATACCGGTAATTAAAAAAACTGGTTTTAGAGTACTGGACCCGTGGAAATTAACTGATGAGAAAAAAATCAAAGGAGTCACTCTAATTACATCATGGGAAGAGAGAAAAAAAGCCTGGGAAAAACTAAATGTCATCATCGGCAGAAATAATGTAGAGGCAATAAATTCATCTGATCTTCTTCTTGCTGTTCTTGATGGTACTGATATCGACAGCGGAACAGCTGCTGAAATCGGATATGCCTCAGCAAAGGATAAACTGATAATTGGTTACCGGGGTGACTTCAGACAGACTGGTGACAATGAGGGATCTATGATAAATCTGCAGGTGGAGTATTTTATTTCAAAAAACGGTGGGCAAATAGTCTCATCATTAGAAGAATTGGAAGTTTATTTAAAGAAGTATCTATAGCGGAAAAGGGAAATATCATGAAGAAAATTATTTCAACAGATCAGGCTCCGGGTGCAATTGGACCTTACTCGCAGGCAGTGGAAGCAGGCAATTTTATATTTATTTCCGGTCAGCTTGGATTAGGTGAGAAGACTGGGGAATTTATAGGGGCTTCTGTGGATCAACAGGCCCGAAAGGCCCTTGAAAATATCGGAGCAATTTTAAAGGCTGCGCATCTTTCTTTTAAAGATGTTGTTAAAGTAACAGTTCTACTTGCAGATATAAATGATTTTGCCAAGGTAAATGAAATCTATGGAGAATTTTTTATTGCTGATTATCCTGCCCGTGCTGCTTTTCAGGCTGCGGGGCTTCCTAAAGGCGCCCTGGTTGAAATTGAAGCAATAGCCTGTCGATAATAATTTTCAAGAAATCTCATCAGTCGTATCAGGAAAGATATCTTCCTGTGTGAATCCTTCATCACACTGGTTGAAGGGAAGCTTCAGGTGCTCATAGGCATGTGCTGTGGCCATTCTGCCCCGGGGAGTCCTTTTTAATAATCCAATCTGAACAAGGAATGGTTCATAAAAATCTTCAATTGTATCTGTTTCTTCGCCAACTGAAATAGCAATTGTTTTCAGGCCAACCGGACCGCCATTATACTTATCTATAATAGTATGAAGTATTTTCCGGTCCATATCATCAAGACCAAGGTCGTCAATATCGAGCTTTTCAAGGGCATATTTTGTTATATCAATATCAATACTGCTGTCTCCATGGACGATAGAAAAGTCAGCAACACGTTTTACAAGCCGGTTAACAATTCGGGGAGTCCTTCTTGATCGGCGGGCAATTTCCAGGGCAGCCGAATCAGAAATATTATTGCCGAGAATACGGGCTGAACGGGCAGCTATCACCTGTAGTTCATCGGGGGTATAATAATTTAGTCTCAGGGGTATGCCAAACCGGTCCCGAAGGGCAGAAGTCAGAAGGCCTGTTCGTGTTGTTGCACCCACAAGTGTAAAAGGGGCAAGGTTAATTTTTATACTTTTTGCACCGACCCCCTGACCGACTACAATATCAAGTGTTCTGTCCTCCATCGCGGGATAAAGAATCTCTTCTATAGCAGGAGAAAGGCGATGTATTTCATCGATAAAAAGAAGGTCGTTTTCTTCAATGCTTGTAAGAATTGATGCGAGATCACCGGCTTTATCAATTATGGGGGCAGAAGTCGCTTTAATGTTAACACCCAGCTCATGGGCAATAATGAACGCAAGGGTCGTCTTTCCTAGACCGGGGGGACCTGAGAGCAGGACATGGTCAAGAGGTTCGTTTCTTTTGCATGCAGAATCTATAAATACTTTTAGATTTTCTGTAATTTTTTTTTGCCCGATAAAGTCCTTCATGTGGGCAGGGCGAAGATTATTACCAGTGGTAAAATCATCCCCTTCTATCTTTCCAGTGCTTATAATTCGGGAGAGGTCATCCATAGATGCGTGGTTATTTTCCAGTTTTAAGCTTTTTAATGGTTTTTAAGATTGATTCAGGAGTTTTCATCTCAAGAATACTATTTCGAAGTTTCTCATCGCTCATCACTTTTGCAATATTAGCAAGAGTCTTAATGTGCTGAGTCAGCTTATTTTTTGGAACAAGGAGAAGAATTGCTATCCTGACCGGATTATTGTCAATTGAATCAAAATCGATACCTTTCTGGCTTATTGCCATAACTGCAACAATATCATTGACCCGTGATGTGGTACAATGCGGTATGGCAACGCCGTTTCCAATCCCGGTACTCATTGATTTTTCCCTTTCGACAAGCGCGACTTTGACACTATCGAGGTCTTCTTTGTTGATCTGCTTGTTCTTAACAGCGAGATCAATCATTTCATCGATGAGTTCCCAGCGGTTTTTTGACTTCGCCTTTATAATAATGCTGTTTTTTTTCAGGCTATCTACTAAGACCATATTTTTTCCTGTGTATGGATCCGAAAATTATCGGATCAAGGCAAATGTACTTTTTTCTTACTAATTAGTCAAGTCTATAAAAAAGAATGAAGAGAAATCAAATGCGTATTTCTGGCATGATAAAGGAAGATTTTCTGGAAATTGGCGGTAATATCAATTATTTACACTTTCATGGTAAACTTCCGTTTCGAAATTTTTTTACAAGCATTATATGCAGGAGCTTTGTTTTCCCCGTAACGTTCAGGCAAAAATGGACGCGGTTTTCACAAGGTTTAATCTGCGGGTTGATTGATTTAAATATATGCATCCCTTCAGATGAAAAAAGAGAAACGCTGGTCAATTCTATCATGTATCTATCCTGAAGGATTCATAACCGAGGACAAGGAAATACTGTATGCGGTCATAAAAATAGATTATCCTGTTATTAATTTCCAGTGTTGCATAAATATCGAGCACAGAGGATAAAATTTGTTTGCGGACAACCTGCATCCAGATAGCCTTGCGGCTCAGGGCCATTGCCTGAAGGAGCAGGGGAAGGGGTAACTGATCACCTGCGAGAGCAATGCCATTTTCAATAAATTCTTCAAGGCCCAGGGTGTCTGATTTTCTGTTCAGCCAGAAAAGTATACTTTTAAAAATATTCTGCTGAAGCCGCCTGAGGCCTTCTGTATGGTTAACCAGTTCTTTCATCGTTGATGTTATTTCTTGCAGCCATAATCCTGAAATTTCTTCATGATGCTTTTCAATCATTTCTTTCAGCAGCCTTGTCAGGAGATCAAGGTGAAGGTCAGTGTCGAGGGGAAGTTTTTTTTCATATTCAGGAAGGTATAGCTTCACCGAGTCGGCCAGATTCCAGAGATGGCGATATCGTTCTGTGTAAATAGTTACTGCTCGAGTGTTCGATTCCCAGGCAAGTTTTGGAATTTTTGAGATGGGGAAGTAAGAGGCCTCAATGGCATCATCTCCAGCCTGCAAGGGGCCTCCCGTACGGCGTACTTCATAGGCAACAATCACAAGGGGACCATAAAAATAATTATCAACAGTGTCAACATCAACAAGGCTGATAATTCCACCAGTTACCCCTGCTTCTTCTTCCAGTTCACGGAGGGCAGCTTCTTCCACCTTTTCTCCTGATTCGGCAAACCCCATGGGAAGACACCATTCTCCGCGATAGGGATCATTTTTTCGCTTAACGAGAAGAATGTTTCTTTTCTCGTCGACAACAATACAGCTTGCAACGGGAAGGGGATTTTCATAAAAAACTGTTTCACAGCTTGTGCATATACGTCGTGAACGGCCTTCAATTTCTTTTGTTGTGATACCAGATCCGCAATGGGGGCAGAATAGTTGTTCTTTTTTCATAATTTTGTCGCTCCAAAGTTACAGCGGAAAACCGCGTCATTTTTATTAAGAGTAATAGAGCCTTTTTCTTTTACGGTGTTGTATATTCGTTCTGCCAGGCAGGCTTCAATATCGAGTATCCTGTCAGGAAATCTGTTAACAACTTCCTTATAGAAAAGATGTTTTTTTTTGGCTATGTAATAAATGCAGTCATCGACAGTTTCACGATTGAAGTATAAATGATTTTCATAAAGAATACGGGAGACCCGGGGGAAGTGCTGCTGAAGAAGCTGAGTGCCATTTTCTGATGAAAAGGCCCTGAAGAGTTGGTTTATTAGAAATTCATCGGGTATTGAAATTTTTATTCGGGAGAGACAGGGAGGGAGCAGTCTTATCACCTCTTCAAGAGTATGGGCGCTGTGGGTAATTGCAAGAAAAATGCCTTCGGGAGCCAGTATCCGTGAGATCTCACCCGTTAGTTCAGGGAAAAAATATAGAGAATAGCTGGCGATAACAAGATCGTATGAACCGGCGGTCATATCTTTAATGCTTTCTGCCCGTGCATTTACAAACTTCCCTTTGTAGCCTGTTGCCCATATTGAATGGAGAAATGGATCATGATTGTTTTCTACAAGGTCGAGGCCGGTAATTGATGCCTGGTTATGGAGGCGATTCTTGAGCTTTTCTGCAAAGAATCCATATCCACATCCAAGTTCCAGGATATTTTTACAGGAAGTGAGGTCAAGTCCCTCAAGGGCAACATCACGTATGTCCCGCTTATTGGAAGAGTGCTGCTTGATAATATGTCGTGTCACAAAGAGGTCATAAATTTCCTGGTATGTTTCACGGATATCTTCCTCGGAAAAAAGATCCTGCATATTGTTTACCTCAATGTTAGTGTACCACTTAATGTGTATCTTCGTCAAGAGCCTCTGTCTTCCTTTCAAATACTGTTGACAGAGCCAACTTTTGAAAGTATTGTCATAGTATGGAGAATTACTATGAAAGAAATTAACGATGTACAATACCGAAAGCAGTTTGAAGATAAAATTATTGATTTTGACGAATTTGTTTTACTGGTGAAGCCGGGGAATAGAATTTTTCTTTCGAGCGGTCCTGCAGCGCCTGTTCAGACGA